>ERZ1643246.916-NODE-916-length-34691-cov-5.358182_pt1 | contig 34691 bp, 33 predicted proteins | sample MGYA00579265_ERZ1643246 | MGnify/ENA primary metagenome ERZ1643246 (study PRJEB29033, sample SAMEA4952261) | chicken gut metagenome | biome: Broiler Chicken; feature: Gastrointestinal Tract; material: Caecum | place: Ireland | collected 2018 | study: Broiler...
AATAAAACGGACTTTTTTGCTATTTTTTAAAATTTTTTTCATCATAATAGAAAAAGTGCAGATATTCCAGCATGCACCGCTGCACTGTGCGTGCATATGGGCCGAAAAAGGAGGAACGATAAAAGGGAAAAGGGAGGCATGAGGTATGGAATTTATAATGGCGTTTCTTGTGGGCGGGGCTATCTGCGCCGTGGGCCAGCTCCTGTTGGATTACACACAGCTGACGCCGGCCCGCATCCTGGTGCTGTTCGTCACGGCGGGGGCCGTGCTGACGGCGCTCGGCCTTTACGGCCCTCTCGTCGAGGCGGCCGGCGCGGGCGCCACAACGCCGATCACCGGCTTCGGCTACCTCATGGCGGAGGGCGTGCGCAAGGCTGTGGAAGAGAAGGGACTGTTCGGCGCGATCGGCGGCGGGTTGGCGGCGGCGTCCCCAGGCATTTCCGCCGCGGTGGCGTGCGGTTTCCTGGCCGCCGTATTTTCGCGCTCCGGCAGTAAGAGCTGAAAGCATAAGAAAGCGGGGAGAGGGCAGGCCTGCCCTCTCCCCGCTTCTGGACGGCGCCTCTTCTGTCCGATGGGACGCCGCGGGATGTCTGTTACTGGATGGAGCAATCGAGGTAATGCTCAAGCTCCTCGTCGTCCTTCTTTTTCTTCTCGAAATAGACGAAGACGGCAATCGCCGCGGCGGCCAGCGCCGCAACGGCGGAGAGAACGGTGATAAACACGGTAAATCCATTTTTTTTCAAATCAGACACCTCCAAAGCGAAAATAGGGTGGAGCGATAACGTCTTCCTGTTTTTTTATCATATCCAATTTTGGCAGAAAAGTCAACTGAAAAGAACAGCCAAAGCGAAATTCCGGTTAAGATTGCTCAAGACGCCTGTGCTTCACTCCGTTCCGGCGCATAAAAAAAGCAGAGCTTTCGCTCTGCTTTTTTTAACGCCCTGCGCGCTTCCGCTCAGCGGATTACGCGTTGGCCTTCTTTGCCAGCTGGGACTTCTTTCTGGCAGCGGCGTTCTTGTGAAGGATGCCCTTCGCAACGGCCTGGTCAAGCTTTTTGACAGCCACACGGACAGCCTCGGCCTTGTTGGCGTCGTTGTTCGCGATGGCGGCGTTCGCCTTCTTGAGCGTAGTTTTCAGCTCGGAGTTGGCGGCCTTGTTGATCAGCGTCTTGGTGGCAATCACCTTCACGCGCTTCTTCGCGGATTTGATGTTCGGCATGTGTAACCCCCCTTTGCAGGTTCCTTTTCGCGTAGAGTTTATTTTATCATTCAATGGCAAAAAAAGCAAGGCCTCTTGGGCAGAATTCTGTGCCGGGCTGTGCAGCAGGAGATTTTTTGGCGGATTCACTGAAAAAAGCGGGTGGTTTTCCCGAATTGTCGATCCTTTTCGCCGCGCTGCTGCCGGTGGAAAGCCGCGCGGCGGGAATGGAACGGTCTTTTGCTGCATAGAATAACCCGTGATCGGCTGTTTCGGAAAGGGGGAGGGCGGATGAACCGGCAAAGGGGAGAGCGCGGAAAACTGTTCTGCGCGGCGGCGCTGTGTGCCGTGCTGGGCGCGGCCGGCGTCGTGTGCGCCGCGGCGACGGCCCCGTCCGTGACGGGCGGGCTTTCCGTGGCCGCGGCCGGGTTCATCCTGCCGGACGGCGCGCTGGCGGCCGCGCAGGAGGGGGAGCTCTTCGCGCCCGCGGCGTCATCGGAGCAGGCGGCCTCCTCCGCCGTGTCCGCCCCGTCATCCTCCGCAGGAGCGGAGAACGGGCAGACGGCTTCCTCTGCCGCCTCCGCGGCGGAGAGCAGCGCATCCTCCCAGGCTGCCGTGCCCGCTGCCGCCCAGACGCAGGGGCAGAACGGTCCCGTGGAGACGGTGACGGAGAACGGGATTCAGGAATCGACCATCTCCAACAACGGCGTGCAGTACGGCAATGTGTGGGTGAAGAATTCGAACCTGTATCACAGCGTTGATATTCCGGCCGTGCTGGCGGAGGAACCGGATGTGAGCCTGAAGCGCGACGGCAGCGTGGAGATCCTGCTCTATCACACGCACACCACGGAGGCCTTCCAGGGCGACACGCGCACGCAGGACAACAGCCGCAACGTGGTGGCGGTGGGCGAGAAGGTGAAGGCGGAACTGGAACAGGCGGGTTTCGGCGTGGTGCACGACACCACCTGCCACGACTACCCCTCCTACAACGGCTCCTATGATCGCTCCGGCGAGACGATCGAGAAGAATCTGGCGGAGTATCCCGGCATCCAGGTGACAATCGATATCCACCGCGACGCGCTTGGCGGTTCCGGCGCGCGCGTGAAGCCAACGGTGTATGTGAACGGCAAAAAAGCTGCGCAGATTATGATCGTCTCCGGCTGCGACGACGACGGCACGCTCGGTTTCCCGGATTGGGAATACAACCTCCGGCTCGCCATGCGCTGCCAGCAGGCGGTGAGCGATCTCTATCCCTCCCTGGCAAGGCCGATGCACTTCTGCCCGAAGAAATACAACGAGCACTACACGCACGGCTCGCTTCTGGTGGAATTCGGCACGGACGCCAGCACGCTGGACGAGGTGCTCTATGCCGGGGAGCTGTTCGGCAAGGCGCTCGCGCAGACGCTGCTGGGCCTCACGGAATAACCAAAAGAGAACGGGAAGGAAAAAGGAATGGACGACAAAAGAAGAGGGCTGCGCGCGTTCGCCACAGCCCTGGTGGCCACGCTCTGTGTGCTCGGCTTCGTCATCGGTTTCCTGGAGATCGATGAGCAGTCGCGCCGGATTGGCTTTGGGGACGAAAAAACGCTTATTTTCACTGTTACGGGGCAAAACTGGCGGTTGCCGTGGTAAGGGTTCTATGCTATAATGAATCCGGAAACCATTTCACGGGCCGGGGAGAAAATCCAGAATATGCAGGCCCGGTGCATGTGCGGCAGAAAAGGTGGGCGGCCGTTTGATTTGGTGCGCCGTTTTCCCATGGCCGGCATCATGTTTTCACATACAATCCGGACGCCGGGTTTGCCGGCGATTGTGAAGCCCGCGGGCCTTCGGCCTGTGCGTGCCGATATAAAGAGGATAAGAAAGATGAGAAGAAAGACGAAACGGACAGGCTTTTTTGTTTGGTCGATCTGCGCCGTCCTGTGCGCCGTGCTGACGGCGTCTCTGTTTTTGGGAACCGCGCTGCCCATGGCATCACAGCCGGAGGAACCTGTATCACAGGCGGAACCGGAAAGCGCGGCGCCGCCCGCTCCCTCCAGTGAGGCGCCCCCTGCGCCTTCGAGCGCGGCGCCGCCGCCGTCCAGTGCGGCTCCGCCTCCGCCCTCGAGCGCCGCGCCGCCCCCGTCGAGTGCGCCGGCTGTGCAGAGCCGTGCGCCTGCGAGCAGCGCCGCTCCTTCCCGTGCAGAGGTTTCCTCCGCCGCTTCCGAAGCGTTGTCTGCCGCAAGTTCGGAGGTTTCCTCCGGAGAAGAGAGCAGCAGTGCCGCTTCGTCCCGCCGGGAGAGCAGCCGGCTTGAACTGCCGAGCGTCGGCGAGGTGAGCGGCGTGGGCCTGCTCTCCGCAGGTGAGCCTGTGGAGGGAGAGAACAGACAAATCAACTGGATCGGCATCGTCTCGTGGGGCTGCATTGCCGCAGGCGTGCTCATCGTGCTGATCATTCTGCTCAGCAACCGCAGACCGCCGCGCGGCGGCTACGGCCGCAAGCGCTACCGCCGCCCGCGCCGCAAGGGCCGCAAGCGCCTTCTGCCGGATCGCTATTACCACGGCAAGTACCATTGATGGTTTTTTGTCAGGCATAAGAAAAACGGGAAGGCCCCGCGTGGGCCTTCCCGTTTTTGATTCTGTTTGAATTGGTTATGTCCGGGGTTCCCCGGAAGCTTCCGCGCCGAACGTTTCATCGGCCTGCGGCTGCGCGGCCGTGGCGGGCTTCTGCGCCGGGGCAGCCGTCTCCGCCTGCGCGGCTGTCTGTGCAGCCGTGTCGGGCGTCTGCGCCGGGGCAGCCGTGTCCGCCTGCGTGGGCGTCGCCTGCGGCGCAGAGTCAACGCGGAACCGCACGTTGGGCAGCGAGCGGAGCAGCTCGCGCAGCGCGTCGGGCGAGCCGATCAGGAAAGATGTCTCCGGCACGGGCACCGGTGCCATTCCGGCAGGGTAGAGCCAGAACGCACCGTTCGCTTCCACGACGCCGGGCGTCTGCCCGTAAAAGAACGAAACGCTGCGGTGCTTGTCCAGAAAGAGGACGAAATACTCCGGATAAAAATCCACCAGACCGGCGGGGGAGGCAGCGCGGCAGCGCAGGCCCGGCAGCACGGGCGGCTGGCCGCGCCCCGGCCGCGCCGCGCGGATGAGGGCGATGAGCGCCGCAATGAAGAGCGCCAAACCCGTGAAAAACAGCACGCTGGTCATGACGTCGATCCACGAGAGCAGGATCGGCGCGCCGGACAACGGCCCGGCCGCCCACACGGCGCGCGTCACTGCAGGCGGGCTGCCAGCGCGATCCAGCCCTTCTCCTCTCTGCGCTCGAGCACGGTGAACCGCGGCGCGATGGCCGCGAGCACCTCGTCCTCCCTCGTGTCGATGATGCCGCTCATGATGTAGATCCCGCCCGGCTTGAGAAAGGTGGGAATGTCCTTCGTGAGGCGGAGAATGACGTCCGCCACAATGTTGGCCGCCACAATGTCGAATTGGCCGGAGACGTGCTGCGTGAGATCGCCGCAGATGGCGGTGAAGCGATCCTCCACGTGGTTGAGCGCGGCGTTCTCGCGCGCCGTCTTCACGGCGAGCTCGTCAATGTCCACGCCCACGGCGGAACCTGCGCCCAGCAGCAGCGACGCCACGGAGAGGATGCCGCTGCCGCACCCCACGTCCAGCAGCGCCTGGCCGGGCTTCACGGCCTTTTCCAGCAGCTGCAGGCAGAGGCGCGTCGTCTCATGCGTGCCGGTGCCGAAGGCCAGGCCGGGGTCGAGGTCGAGCACAACGCGGTTTTCGCCCGCTTCCCCGCGGTACGTCTCCCACGTGGGGCGGATCACCAGCTTTTCCCCGACAGGGATGGGCTTGAAATACTGTTTCCAGTTGTTGATCCAGTCTTCCTCCACACAGGAGGCGGTGGAAATCTCGCAGGGGATCTCTTCCGCGCCGTAGCGCTCGCGCAGGAAGGAGATCGCCTCCGCCGGGTTGTCCTCCGGGCTGATGTAGACGTGTACGATGCCCTTTGTGCGGTCCTTCTTCAAAAGCTCCTCGTCGATGAGGTCGATGTGCGCAATCTCGCGCGCCTCCTCCTCAAGATGGGAGTAATCCTCCGTATAAATGCCGTAGGGGACAACCATCTGCGCAATGTCCCCCGCGCGGTCGACGTCCTTCGCATCCACAGTGATGCGGATCTCCGTCCAATCCATCGCCTTCACACTCCCTTGGGATAATCTTGCCCCCGCAGGGGCGCTTTCCCCTATTATACCGTATGGCGCGCAAAATTGACAGACTTATTTTCTTTCCTGCCGCATAGAAATAGCGCAGGGGGTGCGGGCATGGAGAGAAAGGCTTTTCTGCGCGGCGCGGCGCTGCTCACGGGCGGGTCGCTGCTGCTGCGCCTGGGCGGGATCCTGTTCCGCTCCTGCGTGGCTTCGCGCCTCGGGGATACGGGCATGGGACTGTATCAGCTCATTTTTTCGCTGTTTGCCCTCGCCGTCACGGCGTGCACCTCCGGCCTCGGCCTTGCCGTGACGCGCCTTTCGGCGGAGAACGGCGGGTCGCTCGGCACGCTGCGGCGCTGCCTGCGCCTGGCCGGTGCGGCAGGCCTGCTGGCGGCGGCCGCCACGGTTGTGCTCGCCCCCCTTCTGGCGGAGCGCGCGATCGGCAGCGGGCTGGCGGTGCGGCCGCTCCGCATCCTGGCGTGCGGCCTGCCCTTCATGGCGTGCTGCGCCTGCTTCAAGGGGTGGTTCATGGCGGAAGGCCGCGCCGGCGTGACGGTGGCGGCCGATCTGCTGGAACAGGCCATTTCCGTGGGCGCGGGGCTGGGGCTGTTCGCTGTGCTGCCGCCGGTGGAATCGCTCATGGCCGGTTCCACCCTGGGGGAGGTTTCCTCCTTTACCTTTGCGGGCCTGCTGCTCCTGCGCAGCGCGCGCGGCCGGAAAACGGGGCGGACGGCGGCGATGCGCGGTATCCTGCGCATCGCCGCGCCGGTGGTGAGCGGTTCGTTTTTGCGCAGCGGGCTGAACAGCGTGGAAAACCTGCTGGCCCCGCAGGGCCTCCGGCGCTACGGCGTGTCCTACGCGGAGTCCCTTTCGCAGTACGGCCGCGTGCAGGGCGCCGCCATGCCGGTGCTTCTGTTCCCGGCGGCGGTGGTGTCCTCCCTCGGCTCCATGCTGGTGCCGGAGCTCGCCGCGGCGGCCGCCCGGGGCGACAAGGCGGCCATCCGGCGGTCCGCAGGGCGGGCGATCCGCTTCACGCTGGCCTTTTCCTTCTTTATCACCGCGCTCCTCGTCGCCTTCGCCGTGCCGCTGTGCCGCCTGCTGTTCCACAGCGAGGAGGCAGGCCGCCTGCTGCGCGTGATGGCCCCCGTCGTGCCGCTCATGTATGTGGACAGCGTGGTGGACAGCATGCTCAAGGGGTTGGATCAGCAGATGTTCGCATTCCGCTGCAATCTCGCGGATTCCCTCCTGCGCGTGGCCGCTGTGGCCGTGTGCGTGCCGCTCTGGGGCATGGCGGGATATGTGGGGATTCTCTTCTTCAGCGAGCTGTTCAACGCCTCGCTCTCCGTCTACCGTCTCCTGCGCGTGACGGAGCTGGAGGTGGACGTCACGGGCTGGGTGGTGCTGCCCGCGCTGGCGGCCGGGCTGCTCTATGCGCTTCTGCGCCTTGCGGTGGGGGAATAGCGGCAGGGGGGCGTTCCGTCCCCGTCAAGTATCACAGGATTCTTCCGGCGGCGCGGTGCAAAGTCTGGCGATACGGGGGATTTTCAATCGGGCGCGAGTATGTTATACTATAGAATTGTGAAAAAGGACGGAACATCCGCAGCGAAAGAAGAGGGAGCTAAAAATATGGATGTAAGATCGGATATTCGGAACATTGCTATCATCGCGCACGTCGACCATGGCAAGACGACGCTGGTGGACCAGCTGCTGCGCCAGAGCGGCACGTTCCGCAGCAATGAAACGGTGGCCGAGCGCGTGATGGACTCCAATGATCTGGAGCGCGAGCGCGGCATCACCATCCTTTCCAAGAACACGGCCGTTCGCTACAACGGCGTGAAGATCAATATTGTGGATACGCCCGGCCACGCCGATTTCGGCGGCGAGGTGGAGCGCATCCTCATGATGGTGGACGGCGTGCTCCTGCTGGTGGACGCCTTCGAGGGCTGCATGCCGCAGACGCGCTTCGTGCTGAAAAAGGCGCTCGGCCTGGGCAAGAAGCCGGTGGTTGTGATCAACAAGATCGACCGCCCCGGCGCCCGCCCCGCGGAGGTTGTGGACGAGGTGCTCGACCTGTTCATCGAGCTCGGCGCGAACGACGATCAGCTCGAGTTCCCGGTTGTGTATGCTTCCGGCCGCGACGGCTATGCCTCCACCGACCCGAACGTGCCTGGCACGGACATGAAGCCGCTGTTTGACATGATCCTCAAGGAGGTTCCCGCCCCGCAGGGAGATCTGAACGGCCCGGCGCAGATCCTGTTCTCCAACATCGATCACGACGATTACGTCGGCCGCATCGGCATCGGCCGCGTGGAGCGCGGCCACATCAAGGACGGCCAGCAGATGGTCCTTTGCTGCCGCGACGGTTCCACAAAGAACGTGAAGATCGGCAAGCTGTATCAGTTCGAGGGCCTGCGCCGCGTGGAGGTGGAATCCGCGGACCTGGGCGATCTCGTGGCCGTGTCCGGCTTCACGGATCTGAACATCGGCGAGACGGCCTGCTCGCCCGATTGCGTGGAGCCCCTTCCGTTCGTGAAGATCGACGAGCCCACCGTCTCCATGCTTTTCATGGTGAACAACAGCCCCTTTGCGGGCCGCGAGGGCAAATATGTGACGAGCCGCAACCTGCGCGACCGCCTCTTCAAGGAGGTGGAGACGAACGTGGCCATGCGTGTGGAGGAGACGGATTCCCCCGACACGTTCAAGGTTTCCGGCCGCGGTGAGCTGCACCTTTCGATCCTCATCGAGGAGATGCGCCGCCAGAATTACGAGTTCCAGGTTTCCAGCCCGCGCGTCATCTATAAGGAGATCAACGGCAAGCGCTATGAGCCGATCGAGCTGCTCATGATCGAGGTGCCGGACGCCTACGTGGGCGCCGTCATGGAAAAGCTCGGCGGCAGAAAGGCCGAGATGATCAACATGGGCACGCGCGATACGGGCGTGACGCACCTGGAGTTCAAGATCCCGGCCCGCGGCCTTATGGGCTACCGCCAGGAATTCCTCACCGACACGAACGGCAACGGCATCATGAACAACGTGTTTGACGATTATGAGCCGTACAAGGGCGACATCCCGGAGCGCCCGCAGGGTTCGCTCATCGCGCATGAGACGGGCGAGTCCACCGGCTACGGCCTGTGGTATGCGCAGGACCGGGGCCGCCTCTTCATCGGCCCCGGCGTGGAGGTTTACGAGGGCATGATCGTCGGCGTCAGCCCGAAGTCGGACGATATCACCGTGAACGTGTGCAAGAAGAAGCACGTCACAAACACGCGCGCCGCCGGTTCCGACGAAGCGCTCAAGCTCACGCCGCCCACGATCCTCAGCCTCGAGCAGTGCCTGGAGTTCATCAAGGAGGACGAGCTCGTGGAGGTTACGCCGAAGAGCATCCGCATGCGCAAGATGATCCTGAGCAAGGAGCAGCGCATGAAGCTCGCCAGCAAAAAGAAATAAGAGCCCATACCAAACGGAAGGGAGGGATTGCGCATGGCAGACACGTTTGTGATTCTCGATCTGGAATGGAACGGCACCTACAGCCGCCGGATCAAGGGCTTCATCAATGAGATCATTGAATTCGGCGCGGTGAAGGTGAACGATTCGCTCGAAATCCTCGACACCTTCGAGGCGCTGGTGCGCCCGCAGGTGGGCAAGAAGATCAGCGGGAAAATCCGCACGCTCACGAGCATCACAAACGAGGAGCTCGAGGGCGGGCTGCAGTTCATGCAGGTGTCGAGCCGCTTCCGCAAGTGGATGGGCGGCGCCGTGCTGCTCACGTGGGGCACGTCCGACATTCTCACGCTCATCGAGAACTGCCGCTATTTCTGCGGTAACCAGCGCATCCCCTTCCTGGACACGTACGTGGATCTGCAGGCCTATTGCCAGCGCAGGCTGAACGCCGATCCCTCCCACCAGATGGGCCTCACGACGGCCGCGGAGCTGCTCGGCGTGGACGAGGGCGGCGTAGACCACCACCGCGCCCTGGGAGACAGCCTGCTCTCGCTGCGCTGCCTGCAGCGGTCGTACGATCCGGAGCTGCTTGCCTCCATGCGGCAGAAGGCGGACGACGAATTTTACCGCCGCATGACGTTCAAGACGATGATCCTCTGTGATCTGAACAGCCCGCTCATCCGCCCCGGCGATATGGTGTTCCACTGCGAAATGTGCGGCCGCCCCGCGCAGCGCGTGGGCGACTGGCAGCTCAAGAACAAGAGCTACCGCGCCATCTTCACGTGCCGCTCGTGCCACAGCAGCTTCTTCGGCCGCGTGCAGTTCAAGCTCAAATACGAGGGCCTGCTCGTGAAGAAGAGCATCGTGCCGATCCGGCCGGAAAGCGCAGCCAAAACGCAGGATCCGCCCCCGCCGCGCCCGGAGCCGCAGCGCGTGTCGCCTGTGCCGGTCCGCTGGAATGCGGACGGCTCCGCCGAGCGCGAGGGCGATTGAGCCGCGTGGAATTTTATAAAAAGTTTACAAATGCTTGATTGACTGCTTTTCCGTTTTCGAGTATCATCAGGGTAGATGAACGCTTCAGCTTGGTGATGCGGTAACGCGCCGGAAGCGATCCGCGGGCCCGGCTGGGGACTCTTTCTCAGAATGGAGTGTGCCGTCATGCTGCCTTGTCAAGCTACCTGCCCGCGCTATGAGGAGAACTGCCACAAAACGTGCGCTGAATGGAAACAGGCCATGCACGAAAATCAGGTGGAACGCGAGAAGAAAAAGAAGTATCTTGCCTTTTACAGGGAACGCTGCGATACGGTGATTCGCCAGTGCATGCGCATGACGCCGCACTATGGCTACCGCTGAAGCTGCGTTCCTTTTTTTACATTGTGCCGAACGGGCCTGCGCAGACGCGCGGGTCCGTTTTTTTGCGCTCTTTTCCCTCATAACTTTCTAAATTTATATTATGTTGTAAGATACAATAAGAAACAGCAGGCAAAAAACAGCAATTTATTGGAAAACGATCTTGTTTTGCCCGAAAAATGGAACTTGTAATCGCATATAGCCTGTGATAAAATGATAGGGCTAGGAGTGCATTTCTATCCAGTTATCTTACAAAATTTATATTTTGTAATAAAAAGAGGGAAAGGGCGTGGGAACAAGGTGCAGACACCGGCTCTTTCTGTTCTCATGGGAGTCTATCATCCGTCGCCGGATCTGCTCCTGCTGCGCCGCAGCGTGGCGTCCGTTCTGGCGCAGACCTTTGCCGGGTTCGAGTTCCTGATCTGCGACGACGGCTCCTCGGACCAGGTGATCGCGTATCTGAACCAGGCTGCCGCAAGCGATGACCGGGTCCGCCTGATCCGCCCCGGTGATGCCTTTTTGCTTCCCCGAAAGCTGAACGCCTGCCTTGCCGCTTCGCGCGGCGATTGGATTGCCCGCATGGACGACGATGATTTTTCCCACCCGGAGCGGCTTGCCTGTCAGCTTCGGTTTCTCTCCGCACATCCGGAGATTGCGTTCGTGGGCAGCCAGGTCAATCTTGTGTGTGAGGGCCGGCCGGCCGGGGTGCGGCGCTTCCCGCTTTTTCCGCAGGTTCGTGACTTTTACATGACGCAGCCGTACATTCACCCTTCTCTCCTGTTCCGCCGCGCACCGCTGGAACAAGTGGGCGGGTACAGCGAAGACCGGTTTGCCGTTCTCTGTGAAGATTACGACCTGCTCCTGCGGCTTTACGCCAAAGGGTTCCGCGGGGCCAACCTGCCGGAATGCCTGCTGGATTACACCATTCCGCCTTCTGCAAAGGGAAACAGAACGATGCGTCACCGCTGGAACGAAACTGTGACACGGTGGCGGAGGTTTCGGGAACTCAAGCTCCTGCCCGGCGCTCTGCCGTATGTGGTGAAGCCGCTGGCGGTGGGTTTGCTGCCGGGGTGGGCGGTGGAAAAAATAAGGGGAACATCAAAATGAAAACGATTTTGTCCCATATCCTGTTCTGCAGTGACACCGCAGGAAAGAAAAGAGATCTGTATGTGAGAACAAGTGGTGCCGTAACGGTGGAAAAAGACAAAGCGGTGCTCACAAAGGGCGCCGCTCTTTCATTTTTCACGTATTTTAATGCATTTTTCTATTCTTCCTATGCACTTTACACGGATGTTTTGCACGTCTCTCCCTATCTCCTGTTTTCCGGAAAACTGACGGTTCGCCTGATTTGCAGAACCCTTTCCCAACAGAAGATTGTCTTTCAGGAAACGGTTTCGGGAGAACGAAGGAGCGTTTCGTTCCCTGCATGCCGTCTCGATGCGCTTCCCCCGGGCGGCGCGCTTTACCTGGAGCTGGAAAGCCTGGAGGATGGGTCCGTCCTGTATGAGGGCGGCTATGAAACCTCCTGCGAGCCCAACCGGGAGGTCTGTGTGGCAGCAATCATCTGCACATATCGCAGAGAAGCCTATGTTCTCCGGAATGTGGAGCTCCTTCGGGAGCAAATATGGGAAAACCCGGATTGCACCATCCGTCAGGCGCTGGATCTCCTTGTCGTTGACAACGGAAAAACGCTGCAGATGGAGGACGCACCGCACCTTCGCGTGCTGCAGAACAAGAATTACGGCGGCAGCGGAGGCTTCACGCGCGGGATGATGGAAGCCCTGGCGGCGGGGCGATACAGTCATATGCTGCTCATGGATGACGACATTTCCTTTGAGCCGGAAATTTTCTTCCGCACCGTGCAGATTCTGAGATTTGAGCGGCAGGGAAAACGGCCGTTGTGGATCGGCGCCCAGATGCTTTCGGAAAAGCAGCCCGCCATGCAGTATGAATCGGGCGCGTGTTTTCAAAAGGGACGAATCAAAGGATTCGGGCGACATCTCGATTTGTCGGAGGAGCGCAGCCTGCTGCTGAACGAGGAACAAAGGCAGGTGCAGTATACGGCGTGGTGGTTCTGCTGCATGCCGGCAGCTTGTGCGGCAAAAACCGGTTTGCCTCTGCCGTTCTTTTTCAAGGGAGACGATCTGGAATACGGCATTCGAAACCAGCCGGCAATTCTGCTGATGAACGGCATCGGCGTGTGGCATACCGCCTTTGAAGAAAAATACAGCCCGTATCTTGAATATTACATCAAAAGGAATGAGCTGGTTGTCAGCGCTGTTCACCGCCTGGGCGGAGCCTGGCAGGGGGCCGAAAAGCTGGTCCGCGCCGCAGGGAAAGCGTTCCTGACCGGAAACCTCAAAACGGTGGCCTTTTTGCAGATGGCTTATCAGGATTATCTGAAAGGTCCTTCTTTCTTTTTCTCACTCGACGATGAAAGCCATCACCTGTTTCTCCTGCAAAAAAACAGGGAACCGGAAAAAAAGAGGCTTTTGCTTTTTCTAACAGCGCCTTTTCGTGTGGCGTGCCTGTGCGTGCGCTTTCTGCATCAAAACGCGGCGGCGGCGCAGCAATACCGGGACAGCTTCCCGCAGCTGACCTCACAGAAATTCTGGGCACATCGGCTCGGGCTGAATCATCAAAAAGAAGGGGAGAGGAAACCATGAAATATGAGTATTTGATTGCCGGCGCCGGTTTGTTCGGTGCGGTCTTTGCGCATGAGATGACTTTGCGCGGCAAAAAGTGCCTCGTGGTGGAGAAGCGGTCCCACATTGGTGGCAATGTCTATACACGCGAGCAGAGCGGCATCCAGGTGCACCAGTACGGCGCGCACATTTTCCACACCAGCCGGAAAGATATCTGGAACTATGTGAATCAGTTTGCGGAGTTCAATCAGTACATCAATTCACCGATTGCAGTTTATCACGACGAGCTCTACAATCTCCCGTTCAACATGAACACGTTCAGCAGGATGTGGAATGTGCGCACACCGGCGGAGGCGCAGGCCAAAATCCGCGAGCAGGTGGAAAGTCTGCACATCACGGAGCCGAAAAACCTGGAAGAGCAGGCCCTTTCCCTCGTCGGGCGGGACGTCTATGAAAAGCTCGTGAAGGGCTACACGGAAAAGCAGTGGGGGAGAGACTGTAAGGATCTCCCGGCCTTCATCATCAAGCGTCTGCCGGTGCGGCTGACGTATGACAACAACTATTTCAACGATCGGTTCCAGGGCATTCCCATCGGCGGCTATACGCAGATTGTGGAGCAATTGCTGAAAGGCAGCGATGTGCTGCTGAACACCGATTATTTCTCTTTTGCAAAGGACCATCCGGACGCTGCAGAGCGCACGCTCTTCACCGGCCGCATCGATGCATTTTACGGCTGTCGGTTCGGCGCGCTGGCCTACCGCAGCCTGCGGTTTGAGACGGAAGAACTTCCGATGGAAAATTATCAGGGCAACGCCGTGGTGAACTACACCGCCAGGGAGGTTCCCTACACCCGCATCATCGAGCACAAGCACTTCGAGTTTGGCACACAGGCCACAACCATCATCACGCGGGAATACCCGGCGGAATGGCATGACGGCGCAGAGCCGTATTACCCGGTCAACGACGCGGCGAACAATGCTTTGTATGAACGGTATGCCTCCCTTGCGGCCCAAGAGGAGCGTGTCCTGTTCGGCGGAAGACTGGGACAGTACAAGTACTATGACATGGACAAGGTGATTGCTGCGGCGCTGGAAGCGGTGCAAAAAGAATTACAGTAAGAGATTGAGGAGTTAAAACATGAAGTTACAGAACTTGGTAATGCCTCAGAGTGATTTAAAAGATCAGGAGAAAATGTATTTTCGATTGAACAGGCGCGCCCGCCTGGCAAATTGTCACCAGGAAGTTCTGTTTGAAAAGGGCGGAGTGGCTTCTCTCGATACGTATTTCAACAGCCTTTCGATCGAGAAATGGAGAAAATATACGAAGGTTGGAAAGATAAGCATTTCTCTCCTGCTGCATGGGTCCTTTCAGATTCAGCTTTTGCGGAAAGAGAAGATTCACAATTCCGTTGCGGAAAAGGAATTGCTGATCACCCGTTTTCGCAGCGATGCGCCGGAGTGGATCACGCTGCCCTTTTCTTCTTATGAGGAAAAGGGCATGTATGCGGTCAAACTGAAATGCGCTTCGGAAAAAGGGCATCTTCTGGATGGGTATTATTCCGGAGAGGTGGAACCCGATCAATGCAATCCTGTCCGGCTTGCCATTGATATCTGCACCTTCAGGCGGGAAGCCTTCGTGGAGAGAAATTTAGTTTTGCTGAATGAGAAAATTCTGAATTGCACCGACAGCCCCTTGTATGATACGCTGCAGGTTTTCATTTCCGATAACGGGAAAACGCTGGAGGCAGACAGGCTTTCCACACCGAAAATTCATATTGTGAAAAACAAAAATGTGGGCGGTGCAGGCGGGTTTACGCGCGGGCTTTTGGAAATTATGCACTGCAAGGACTATCAGGCCACTCATGTTCTGCTGATGGACGATGATATTTTGTTGGAACCGGAATCTCTGTTCCGCACGTATGTGCTGCTGCGCACGCTCAAGGAACAATACCGGGATGCCTTTATTGGCGGGGCCATGCTGCGGCTGGATCACCAGAACATTCAGGTGGAAGCGGGCGCGGCCTGGTATGCCGGAAATCTGGCTTCCAGAAAGAGCAATCTGAATCTGAATACGCTGGATGCCTGTTTGTATAACGAAACAGAGGAATACTGTGAATTTAATGCATGGTGGTATTGCTGCATTCCCATGCACATTGTCCGGCCCGATAATCTGCCCCTGCCCATTTTTATTCGTGGCGATGATGTGGAATATGGCCTGCGCAACATGAAGCATTTGATTCTGCTCAACGGCATTTGTGTGTGGCATGAACCCTTTGAAAACAAGTACTCGTCTTTTTTGAGCTATTACATTTTGCGCAATATGCTGTATGACAACGCGCTGCACTGCCCGGGATTCACAAGAAAACAGTTTTTGCGCCGTTTTGTGGGAAGCGTCATTCGGGAACTGTTTTACTATCGCTATAAAAATGTGGATCTCATTTTCCGCGGCGTGAATGATTTCTTTCGCGGAGTGGACTTCTTAAAGAATACGGATGGCGAAAAGCTGCACCAGGATATTATGGCGGCCGGGTATAAGGCGCAGCCGATTGAGGAACTGCCTGTCCCCTTTGAATATCCGGCTTATGAGCATAGTTTTTCTGAAAATGACGGGAAGCTTCACAAAATTTTCAGGCTTCTCACGTTTAACGGGTTGCTTGTCCCCGCAAAGAGAGACAATGTGGTTTCCATGGCAAAATGCCGCCCCTATAATTTTTACCGCGCCAAGCGTGTGCTGCAATATGATGTGACAAGCAAAAAAGGCTTTGTGACGGAAAAGAAGATCGGGAAGACAATAAGTAGTCTTTTCCAAATGTTTTTCATTGGAATTAAGAGTTTCTTTCATTTTAATAGTGTTGTGCAAGCCTTTCGTGTACAGGGAAATGAATTGATGACACGAGAATTTTGGGAAAAGTATTTGGAAGTAAGAACAAAAGATTAAAATTCTTAATGTATTAGCTAAAAATATATTAGATTTTAATGATAAAGAGATGATTAAATTTTATGCAGAAAAGAATTGAGTGGCTTGATTCAATAAAAGGGTTTGCTATGATCATGGTTGTATTAGGCCATTGTGGGACAAACAACTTTTTTTATACTGCATTGTATAATATACATTTACCACTGTTTATATCGGTATCTGGCTATCTTTTGGCGTTGAAAAATGAATCTAATTCCAAAATTTCAAGAAGTATATTTCAATTTTTTAAAGGTCTAATATATCCATATTTTGGCCTTGGAATAGCAACTCTTGTATATCATTATTTTGTCCATATTATGTATGGAACTGGTTTTAATTTAAAAGATGAAGTTTGGCTGATTCTTATTTTTGAAAATGGCGCAAATTGGTTTTTGCCAGTTTTGTTTTTTTCTAAATGTATTTGTTATGTTGCTTTTAAATCGTTCTGCAAAACAAAATATAAAATTCTTCTTTTTGCGCTTGTTTCAGCACTAATTTCTTGGACAATAAAAAAGTTAGTTATTCTTTACTCTCTTGAAACTTTACAAGGAGGCAATCTTTTTAATCGTTCGTTGTATATGTGGATTGTTTTAGTTGGAAAAATCGGGATTTTCTGTTATTTTATTGCTGTTGGATATTTTCTATATATAATAAAATGTAATAGTGTACTCACTGAATTTATTGCTAGGAGTAAGCAATATTTTAAAATATTATTACCTATTCTCTCTCTTATGATTATATTGATAGGATGCTTTTCTCCAATGGTTGATTTACATTATAATAAATGGGAAAAAACCATTCCGTTTTTCTTGGTTAGTACTTTAGCAGTTATATTTATTATTGTGACTTTTGAATTTTTAAATATTCATGGCCGTATTTTGACTTGGATTGGATCCAAATCTTTAGTTATCAATGGAACACACTTAAATTTTGATTTAGTAAATATATCCAGTAAACTAATTTCTGACATAATGCCCTTTGCTTCAAACATATACACAGTTACTCCTTTTGTAATAACATTGTTTGTTTTTTTGTTTGAAGTTATTTTTATGGTTCCTTGCATTACTAAAGTTTTTCCCTATATTATTTCATTACCTCGTAAATCCAAAAAAAATATATCCTAAATTAATTCTAGAAAAGGTGAGTGTATGGATCAAATAGCAGTTTTAATTCCTTGTTATAATGAAGAACAAACTATTAAAAAAGTAATAACGGATTGGAAAAATAGTCTCCCAGAAGCAACTATATATGTGTATGATAATAATTCGACAGATCAAACTGTTGCTTTAGCAAGAGAAGCAGGGGCTATTGTCCGCTCTGAATATGAACAGGGAAAAGGAAATGTTATGCGGAGAATGTTCCGCGAAATTGATGCACAATGTTATATTATTGTAGATGGAGATGATACGTACCCGGCCGAATACGGCAGAAAAATGGCTCATCTCGTTCTTCATAAAAAAGTTGATATGGTGGTTGGAGATAGACTATCTTCTACATATTTTCAAGAAAATAAGAGACCATTTCACAACTTGGGGAATAGCTTGGTGAGAAACAGTATCAATTATCTTTTCAAAACTAATATTCGGGATATTATGACAGGTTATCGAGCATTTAGTTATTTATTTGTCAAAAGCTTTCCTGTTTTATCCCGCGGTTTTGAAATTGAAACGGAAATGAGTATTCACGCTGTTGAAAAAAATATGAGCATAGAAAATATAATTATCGAATATAGAGATCGCCCTAAAGGCAGTGAATCAAAATTAAACACATATTCTGATGGGGTAAAGGTTTTATTGACAATTTTTCGACTTTATAAAAATTATAAACCTATGCGTTTTTTTGGAGCGTTAGCTGTTGTATTAATGCTTGTTTCTGCGTTTCTGTTTATCCCAGTTTTTATTACTTTTTTACAAACAAGTCTTGTGCCTCATTTTCCTACTTTGATTGTATCGGGCTTTATTGCATTAGCCTCCATTGTTTCTTGGTTTTCAGGATTGGTTCTTGCAACTATTGTGGAAAAAGAACGACAAGCTTTTGAATTTCGTTTGCAGTTATTATCCATGAAGAAATCTGAAATATTTCATTTGACTGATTCAGGAGAAAAAAATGAATGGGATTAAAAAAATAAATATAAAAAATTGGTTTAAAAAAAATTATGAGACTTTGATTCTATTTGTGTTTTCCTGTTTATTTAGTCTTGCGTTGGTTCTTTCATTGCTCTTGTATATCCCTATGCAGCAAACGCAAAATTATACGGCTGGTTTACATGTTAATTTTATAAGCTTATTTAGTGTTAGTATTTACATTCTTTTTGTTGTTGTTGTATTTTTTTTGTTGCAAAAGGGTTACATCAAAATTATAACTAGTTCCTTAAAATTCATATCTGTTCAACCTGTTCGAAAGTATTCTTTTTTTCGCTTGTCTTTTCTTTTTAATTTTTTTTGCTGGGGTATCTGGTTTTTGACTTATTACCCCGGTACAGGTATGAATGATACAATTAGTTTACTAATGGAGCCATATAGTAATTCTATTCCCCCTTTAATTTATCAGATGTTAATCTGGTATGCCATGAAATTTTCAATGTACTTTTTTCATAATATGACGCTAGCTTATGGTTGGATTGTTATTATGCAAATGGTATTTAATGCTGCTGTCCTTGCTTATGTCACTAACTGGTTGTCAAAAAAACAAATACGCCGATCGATTATATGGGCTGTATTACTTTATTACGCATTGCTTCCTTCTGTCGCAGACTATTCAATAACTCTGGTAAAAGACACTAATTTTTCAATTTTTATACTACTTTTTGTTACGCAGCTTTATGATGTAATAACATTTGGCGGAGAATGTTTAAAAAATAAAAAGTTTTTATTTGCTTTTATAGTAACAGTTTTTGGCGTATGTACCATGAGAAATAACGGGTCAATGGTGGTTATTGTAACTCTTATGGTTTTTCTTTTTTTAAAACTAAAATACAAAAAATCTTTGGCGATTATTTTGGTATTGGTATTGGTATTTCAAATTGGAATTGGTTTTGTTGAAAAACAACGCTTTAGTTCAGATGTTAAATTTAGAGAAATGATAGGAGTTCCATTGGCGCAAATTGGAGCAGTTTTAAATGATGATACTTCGAAAATAAATTCTAAGGAACTGGAAGTTCTTAATCAAGTGCTTCCAGTAGATGTGTGGAAGGAAAATTACCGCCCTAGTTGGTCTGACCCAATGAAATTCAATCCAGCATTCAATAATGATTGGCTTAATGAGCATAAAATAGAATTTTTAAGCACATGGGCCAGTATATTAAAAAATAATTTTTCAACATATGTGGCAGCTTATTTGTGTCATTCATATGGAACTTGGAGCGTTATTCCGTATTTTTCTAATGTAGATTATACTCAATCATTTTTTACAAAAGTTAACAATAATACCGGAGAAGATTCTATATTTGGACAGTTTTGTTCTCAAAATGATTTAAATAACAAAGCCTTATTTCCAAGCGAAGTAAATCAAGAGATTCAGACTTTTTTTAAAAGTAGTTTTACTATCAATCTGATACTTAGTCCAGGAATTATGTTTTGGATAGTGGCTGCATTATATGCAATGCTTCTTGCAAAAAAACGTTATTCTATATGTTTGGTATTTTTACCAATTTTATTGGTATGGTTTACTTTGATGGTTGCATCGCCTGCCTCATTTGTATATCGATATAGCTTTTATCTTGTACTTGCATTACCCGTTATTCTTGTTTTGAGCTTAAAAGAATTAAGAACACAGGTATCTAGCAAGTCTGAGAAGTCTAAGTTTAGAAAAAGCTTTACCAGGTAAATAAATAATAATCTGTTTTGTTCTTTTTTTAATTTAGCATAGTGAAAATTATCATTAAGAAAGTTGTTGATAGAAAAAAAGAATAAACTTTTTAAGCGGATATTGGAAAATGTATAAGATAGATTATTTTAACAGACAAGATGATAAGGTGTTTTCATGTTCCCAAAAATAAAGAGCTATCAATTTCTTTTCGAAGAACTTGTCAAGCGCGATTTTAAAAAGAAGTATAAGCGAACCGTTCTTGGCATGGCGTGGAGTATTTTAAGCCCTCTGTTACAGCTTTTAGTCATGCATATTGTATTTTCGCAATTTTTCGGTCAAACGATGGAACACTATACTACCTATTTGTTTTGTGGTAATTTGCTTTTTTCGTATTTCAGTGAGTCATCCGGCCAAGGTATGACGTCACTCATGGATAATGCCCCCATCTTCACCAAAATAAATGTACCAAAGTATCTGTTCCTGTTTTCCAAAAACGTGCAGGCGCTCATCAATTTCGGACTAGTGCTTGTGGTGTTCTTCGTGTTCTGCCTCATCGACGGTGTTGCGTTCACATGGAAGTTTGTGCTGCTGCTGATCCCCATCTTTTCGCTGATGCTTTTTAACATCGGCGTGGGGCTGATTCTCTCCGCCCTGTTTGTCTTTTTCCGGGACGTGCAGTATCTGTGGTCGGTGTTCACACAGCTTCTCATGTATATGTCTGCCATCTTTTATTCCATTGACACCTTTTCGCCTATGGCGCGTAACCTCTTCCTCCTCAACCCCGTCTACCTCCACATCCGCTATTTCCGCAAGATTGTGCTGGAAAACACGGTTCCGAGCGTGTGGTTTCACCTGCTCATGCTGGCGGATGTCCTGATCGTGCTGGGGATCGGCTGCTGGATGTATAAAAAGTACAACACCAAATTCCTGTATTACGTGTAACGGAGGGGACAGGCATGGCAGTTTTAGAGCTTCACAATGTCTCTATCCGGTATATCACGGGAGATTTCAAGGACATTGGGCTGAAAGAATTTGTGCTGCGGAAGATCACGCGCAATTACCATGTGACGGAGTTCTGGGCGGACAAGGATGTAACCTTTTCGCTCGAGAAGGGTGATATGCTGGGCATCATCGGCTCGAACGGGGCAGGGAAATCCACACTCCTCAAGGCGATCGCCGGCATCATGGAGCCGACGCAGGGCTGGGTGAAGCGGAACGGCACCGTGGCGGCGCTGCTCGAGCTCACGAGCGGCTTTGACGGCGAGCTCACGGTGAAGGAGAACGCTTACCTGCGCGGCGCCATGCTGGGCTATACGCGCAAATTCATGGACGAGACGTTTGAGGAAATCCTGGACTTCGCCGAGCTGCAGGACTTTGTGGACCGGCCGTTCAAGCAGCTCTCGTCCGGCATGAAATCGAGGCTGGCGTTTTCCATTGCCAGCCTGGTAAAGCCCGATATTCTGATTTTGGACGAGGTGCTGTCCGTCGGAGACGGCGCATTCAAGGCGAAGAGCGAGGCGAAAATGCAGGAGATGATGGGCGGCGGCACCACAACCATCCTTGTCTCCCATTCGCTCAGCCAGATCCGTGCGCTGTGCAGCAAGATCCTCTGGCTCGACAAGGGCCGGCAGGTGGAGTTCGGCGAGGATGTGGAAGGCATCTGCGACCGGTATCAGGCGTTTCTGGACAGAAAAAAGAAATAAGACGCGGCAAGGCGCAAAAACCCGGCCCGGTGCGTCCCATGAGGGAGGCATCCGGCCGGGTTTTTGTTTTTTGCGGATTCCAACTGCCCGGTGTTCAGCGCAGCTTGTGAAGCGCGTCGTGTTCGCGGGAGAGGGCAATCACAACGCCCGTGAGGCCCAGTACGCCGATGAGGTTCGGAATCACCATGAGGCCGTTGAACAGGTCGGTGAGTTCCCACACAAGATCCACCTTCATCACCGAGCCGAGCAGCACGAAGAGGATGACGATCACGGTGTACACCGGCACAGCCTTTTTCCCGAACAGGTATTTCACGTTCGTCTCGCCGAAGAAATACCAGCCGATGATGGTGGAGAAGGCGAAGAAGAACATGCAGACGGCGATGAAAATATTGCCGAATTGGCCCATCACCGTGTTAAACGCGGCCTGGGCGAGCGGGGCGGCCGTGAGCGGCGCGCCGGAAGCGTCCGTCATTGTGAACGCGCCGGTCGAGATGATGACGAGCGCTGTCATCGTGAGGACGACGAACGTGTCGATAAACACGCCCACAAAGGCCACGATGCCCTGGTCGCAGGGGTGCTTGACCTTTGCCAGCGCATGCGCGTGAGGCGTGGAACCCATGCCCGCCTCGTTGGAAAAGAGGCCGCGCGCCACGCCGAAACGGATGGCCTCGCGCACCGTGATGCCCGCCACGCCGCCGGCCATAGCCTGCGGGTCAAAGGCCAGCACGAAGATCTGCGCGAAAGCGTGGCCGAGGTTGCGGAAATTCGCAAAGATGACGACGAGCGAACCCAGAATATACAGCACCGCCATCACCGGCACGATCTTTTCCGTCACGGAGGCGATGCGCTTCTTGCCGCCGAGGAAGATCACGGCCGCAATCGCCGCCACCACGATGCCCACGGCGATGCCGGGCACGCCAAATGCATTCCGGAACGAGTCGCTGATGGAGTTGCACTGCACCATGTTGCCCATGAAGCCCAGCGCCAGCGTGATGGCCACGGCGAAGAAACCCGCGAGGAACTTGCCGAACCTGCCCTTGAACCGCGCCTTGATGTAGTACACCGGTCCGCCGGTCACTTCGCCGTCCACGGTTGTCTTGTATTTCTGCGCGAGGGAGGCCTCCGCATAGATGGTGGCCATGCCGAAGAAGGCGCTCAGCCACATCCAGAAGATGGCCCCCGGCCCGCCGGAGGCGATGGCCGTGGCTGCGCCCGCAATGTTGCCTGTGCCCACCTGAGCCGCCACGGCGGTGGCCAGCGACTGGAAGGAACTCATGCCGTCCGCGCCGGCCTTGTCGCCGCGCAGGCGGATGTTCCCGAATACGGCCTTCAGGCCCTGCTTGAATTTGCGCACCTGCACGGCCTTCAGGCGGATGGTGAACCAGATCCCCGTGCCGCACAGCAGAACCAGCAGGATCGAGTCCCAAAGGGCCGAGTTGATGCTTTCCACAACGGCGGTCAGGCCGCTGGAAATCGCCGCAAAATCCATGATGCTTGTTCTCCCTCCTGTTGCCGGCCGAAGCCGGCGCTGTACGCTTTATTATAGCAAAGCGGGAAAGGCGATGCAATTTCCATTTGCCTTTTCCGCGCAATTTCTTTCCTTCTGCCAAAGAGGGCATTTTTTCTGCCGGAAAATTGGGGAAAAAGCAAAAAAATCCCGCCGTTCCCGGGAAGAAGGAACGGCGGGAGGAAGATGTGGGGTGAAAAGGATCACGCCGCAGCCATGCGGCGGAACACGGCGGAAAGCCTGCCGCTGAGCAGACGCGTGACGAGAATCTGAACCGGCGCGACCACGAAATACTTCGGCAGCCGCGAGAGGAACAGCCCCCACACGCCGTCTCCCACCGTGATCCAGAGCCACAGGGTGTTCAGCCCCATGTTCAGGAAAACGGTGATGATCAGCACGGCTGAGACGGAACGCCACAGCGCGGCCGGCTTTTTGTAGAGGAACAGGCCGTAGATCAGCCCGCCCAGGGCGGACGTGAGCGTGAAGCCGGGGAAATACGCTCCCGCCGGGAAGAGCACGGCTCCCAGGACATCCCCCACCGCGCCGACCAGCGCAGCCGGAAGCGGACCGTAAAGCAGGGCCGCCAGCACGACGGGAATAAAGGAAAAGTTGATTTGGACAATGGGGGTCTGGATGCCGAAAAATCTCGCCAACACCACGTTTATCGCAATGAGAAGCGCGAGCGTGACGAGCATCCGGGTATCCGGCCGTTTTTCAGTACGAAGATGCAATTTTTGAAACCTCCTGTTTTCGCACCGGGCATACCGGCGGCGAGCCACATGAAGGCTGTGGCAGCGGACGCGGCGCCGCACCGCAAGCCGATCCTCGTTTTTTCGGCTTTTCGTCCGGCGGCGACTTCCCATCCGCCGGCACTTAACGCGCGACGCCTACTCTGACGCCCTTAGTATAGCAGGTTCCTTGCGTTTTGTACAGGCTTTTTTTATTCTGCGGCAGATTTCGTTGGGACGGCCGATTCCCCCTTGGCCTCCTGCGCATCCTCATACGCGCACAGCGAGCGGATGTGCCTGCGGTAGGTGATGAGCAGCGGGATATCCGCGCCGATCCACGCCATCGGGCTGGCCAGGCACACGGCCCAGAAACCGAACTGCACGGCAACGAGCGCGACCACCACGCGCATCACGAGCTCCATCACGCCGCCGAGCAGCGGCACGAAAGCTTCTCCCATGCCCTGCAGCGCGTTGCGGAAGATATTCACCCACCCCAGCGGCAGATAGAAGGCCATGATGATGTAAAGATATGTGCGTGCGGCCTCGTAGACCTCGGGCTGATCGCCGGAGATGAAGAGCGAGACGAAGGCGCGCCAGAACAGATAGACAATGACGATCAGGACCAGGGAGCTGATGTCCGTGATCTGGCGGCAGCGGCGCACACCCTCGCGGATGCGGTGCATTTTCCCGGCGCCCAGGTTCTGGCCCACGAATGTGGCCGTGGTGGTGGAGAGCGTGGACATGAGCTGCTGCGTGAGTGTTTCCACCTTGCTGGCCGCCGTAAAGCCGGCCGTCACAGAGGAGCCGAAGCTGTTCACGGCGCCCTGCAGCGTGATGACGCCGATCGCTGTGATGGAAAACTGGAACGCCATCGGAGCGCCCACCTTGAGCAGATGCAGGCAGGTGGCGCGGCGGAAGACCCAGTCCTTCTTCTGCAGGTGCAGGATCGGGAATTTTTTCATCATGTAGAGCAGGCACAAGACACCTGAAATGAACTGCGAGAGCACAGTTGCGTAACCGGCACCGGCCACACCCATTCGGAGGTTCACAACGCAGAAAATGTCGAGGCCGACATTCAGCAGGGAGGAAAGGATAAGAAAATAGAGCGGCGTTTTGCTGTCGCCCAGGGCGCGCAGGATGCCGGAGAGCAGATTGTAGAGAATGTTGGCAAACGTGCCGGCAAAGATGACGATGATGTAGTCATATGCCATGTCGATAATGTTATCCGCCGTGTTCATGGCAACAAGCAGCGGGCGGCACACGGCCACGCTCAACGCCGTCATCACAATGCACAGCACAACGCTCAGCAGGATCGACATGGCCACCGTGTGGCGCATGCCGTCATAGTCGCCCGCGCCGAAGCGCTGCGCCACCAGCACAGAGAAGCCGCCCGTCATGCCCATGACGAAGCCGAGAATGAGGAACGACAGCGGACCCGTGGTGCCGACGGCCGCCAGCGCGTCCACGCCGAGGAACTGGCCCACGATGACGGCGTCCACCATGCTGTAAAGCTGTTGAAAAAGGTTGCCGATCAGCAGCGGGATAGAAAAACTCACGATAAGCTTGACGGGATTTCCCACGGTCATATCCCTTGTCATAGATTTGATTCCCTGCCCTTCCTGGGGTAAGCCCATTGCGCGCCGCGGCCTCCGTGCGGGGTGCGGCTGACGGTTTGCAAAACAGCGATCGGGCCGCCGTGCCTGCCGGCGGCCCAAAATTCCGACACTATTATAAAGCGGTGTGTACAGCGTTTTCCATTGGAAAGAATGTAGAATTTCAGCATTTTGCCCTGTGGAAAGCTGTCGAAAACAGATCAGCCCAGCAGCTCCCGCACCTTGTCCGCCAGGGCGGCCGCGAGCTTTGCGTGCTCCTCCGGTTCCATGTGCAGGCCGTCCACGGGGGAGGGGGATGCAACGGACGCCGCGTCCAGGAAGGCGCAGCCGCGCCGCCCGGCAATGTCGCGGTAATAGGGGGCGAGCTGCGCGGAGTAAGCCGAGGCGCGCTCAAAGCCGAACAGAGGGCCGAACACCGGGTTCACGGAAACATCGCCGATGCGGATAGGCGAGACAAGCAGGATCTGCGGCGCTTCGCCGGGGCCCCAGTCGAGCGCCTGCGCGCAGCGCACCAGCGTTTCCGCGCCGTTTGCCACGGTGAGCGGCACGGTGGAGAACGTCACCTGCAGATCGTTCGTGCCCAGCATGAGGATCAGAAGGTCAAACGGCCGGTGCGAGAGCAGGCAGGGCTTCAGGTAAGGCAGGCCGTTCAGGCCCGGCTCATACGGCACCTCGTGCACCGTGGTGCGGCCGCACAGGCCCTCCTCCAGAATCTCATAGTCCGGGCCGAGCAGGCTGGCGAGGATGCCCGTCCAGCGCTTGCTGCGCGGCAGGCGGGAACCGTCGATGGGGTTATGGCCGAAGGTGTTGGAGTCTCCGTAGCACACAATGCGTTTCATGTCAAATCTCCTTCCCAGGGTGCTTCCGCGCCGTTTTGTATCGTATAAAGGTAGCTGCGGCCGCGGCGGCCGCAGCGCAGGCAAAGCTGCAGGGCGTGCAGCACATAGAGCGCCATGCGGGCATCCTCCGGCGCAAGGGAGGCGGCCTGCGCCAGGTCGCCGGAGGTGAAGGGGGAGGGCAGCCCCGCCGGCAGCAGGCTGAGAAAATCTTGCGCATTGCGGAAGCGGTATTCCCCGCACAGGGCGGAGGGTAAGCGGTCCACGCGCGCCCCGCGTCGGCTGCCCTTCACGCGAAGCTCCTCCGTCTCGATTACGGGCAGCACGAAGTGCAGGTTCGGGCGCTGCAGAAACGGGAGCAGAGGCGGCAGCTCGTAAAAGAAGTTCCACACCGTTTCCGGTTTTCCGCACACGCGCCGTGCGGAGAGCTCGCCCGTCTGCGGATCGACGGCACGCACGCACCGCACGCGGAGCAGCGGGTGCACCACTGTCACCTCGTAGCGATCCAGCAGGGCGGGGAGCTTCCGCCTGAGCGGGGCCAGACGGCCCGTCTGCACTTCCAGCACGCTGCCGTCCGGACTCACGGCATCTGCCACAAAGCGGCCCACACGCACCTCGCGCGCTGCGGTTTCCGGCTGGTAATACCGCTTGAGCACGGCGTGGATCCCCTTTTCCCGCAGCACGCCCACGCCGCCTTCCGGTTCACCCAGCGCGTAGTCCTCGCACAGGAAGCGGAAGCGCTCCGATTCCGCTTCCCCTGCGCGGAAAAAGCTAGGCAAGGCCGGGCAGGCGGCGTGTCCGCCAGTAATCGCTCATGGAGAAACCGTCCTCCTGCGTGACCTCGCGGCCCAGGAAGGCAGGCGGCGTGAACGCCTGCGCAGCCTCCACCGTGGGGAATTCCACCTCGGCATAATAGAATTTGCCGTCCACCAGGCTGCACTCCAGGCGCTCGCCGCCCGGCAGTCCATACACGCGGTACTCCTTGCGCACAAGCGGCGCGGGCAGCAGGTTTTTCAATTCCGCAAACTGCCCCGCGGTGAGGTCCAGCTCCGTTTCCTGGCGCACCAGTTTGCCCTTTCCCTTGAAGCACAGGCGGTAACCGGTGCGGCCGCCGCTCTCCTTCGAGCGGATGCGCACCACCGGATCGGTGCACAGATAGCCCTGTTCCATCACGGCCTGCTCCAGCAGGGGCAGGCCTGCCGGGAAGCCGCCGATGAGGAATTTCCGTTCAATTTCCATCTTCACCCTCCGTTTCGCAGAAACAGGCCGCCCCGTCGCACTCCGATGCGAGGGGACGGCCTGCTTGCTGTCCAGTGTCCGCCTGCGAGACTGCGGGCGGATTGGTTCCTTCTTTATTCCTTGATCATGGCGGCGATCTCCGCCATGCGCTCGGGAATGCGGATTTTCTGCGGGCAGAGCGTCATGCACTTGCCGCAGGCACGGCAGCTCTCGGGGCCGTGGCCTTCGCCCAGCGCCTCAATCTCTGTGCGCAGCTGGTTCTTGTTGCCGCCGATGGAGCATTTGTTGTAAGCCCGGAATACGCCGGGGATGTCCACGCCGAAGGGGCAGTCCATGCAGTAGCGGCAGCCGGTGCAGGGGATCGTCTTGTTCTTGCGGTACGCTTCCAGCGCTTCCTCCACAACCTTGCGGTCGCCGTCGGTCAGAGGCTCGAAGTCCGTCATGGTGGCCACGTTGTCCTTCACCTGATCCAGCGTGGTCATGCCGCTGAGCACCACCATCACGTTGGGCAGGGTGGCGGCATAGCGGATCGCCCAGGAGGCGATGCTCTTGTCGGGGCGGGCCTTGTGGAAGATCTCATCGGATTCCGGGCACAGCGTCGCCAGCGCGCCGCCGCGGACCGGCTCCATCACGATGACGGGCAGGCCGGCCTCGGTGAGCACCTCATACTGGCCCTTCGCGTCCTGCAGTTCCCAGTCCAGGTAATTGAGCTGGATCTGCGTGAACTCCCACGGTCCGTAGGCTACGATCTTGCGCAGCACTTCGGGGGAGTCGTGGAAGGAGAAGCCCAGGTGGCGAATGCGGCCGGCTTCCTTCTGCTTCTGCAGGTATTCGAACGCGCCGAACTGCTTCATGCGCTCAAACGTGGAGGCGTTCAGCGCGTGGCAGAGGTAGAAGTCAAAATACTCCGTGCGGCAGCGCTTGAGCTGATCCTCAAAGATGGCCGCCACGTCCTCGGGCTTGTTCACCATCCACATCGGCATCTTCGTGGCCAGGTGATAGCTCTCGCGCGGATACTTCTGCAGCGCCTCGCCGATGAAGAGCTCGGAATCGCCCTCGTGATAGCGGTAGGCGGTGTCAAAGTAGTTCACGCCGTGGGCGTAAGCGTAGTCCACGATCTCCTGCGCCTTTGCGCGGTCGATTTTTTCGCTGCCCTCCACCTTCGGCAGGCGCATGCAGCCAAGGCCCAGCAGGGAGATCTGATCCCCCGTGTTCTTATACTCGCGTGTGTACATGTTTCGATTCCTCCCTATTCTCTTCTTGCCCGCTTGCCGGGCATGAGATCGTCCGTGTCCAGCAGGATGGTAACAGGCCCGTCGTTCTCGAGTGAGACGAGCATGTCCGCGCCGAACTCCCCGTGCTCCGTGTGCACGCCTGCCCGGGCTGCCCCGGCCAGGAAGCGCTCATACAGCGGCACAGCCGTCTCCGGCCTGGCTGCGCCCGTGAAGGAGGGGCGGCGGCCGCGCCGGCAGTCCGCATAGAGCGTGAACTGCGAAACGACGAGAAGCCCGCCGCCGCAGTCGATCAGGGAGCGGTTCATCTTGCCGGCCTCATCCTCAAACACGCGCAGGCCGAGCGTCTTTTCCAGCAGAAAATCACATTCCCCCTCTGTGTCCTCCGGGGAAATGCCGAGCAGCACGAGAAATCCCGCGCCGATCTGCCCGATGGTCTCCCCATTCACCGATACGTCCGCGCGCCTGACGCGTTGAATGACAGCCCGCATGAGCTCCTGCCCCTTTCTTACCCTGTCGATCTCTATGTCACATTATAAACCCCATTCCCCCTGTTTGCAACCAACATGCCGGATCTTTTTCTCAGGAAAGGCGGGAGCCTTCCAGAAAAGGCAGGATCGCGCGGTACGCTTCCAGCAGCGCGTCGTACGGCAGACGGCAGTTCGCCGCGCTTGTGGAGGGGAGGGAAACTGCCTGCATGCCCGTCTGCGGCAGGCAGAGCTTGCTGTAAAGGGAAAAGGCTTTCTTCCCCGTGGTGAAGACGGCGCGGATCGGCGCCGCGTGCAGCAGCGCGCCGATGTCGTTCGGCTTCGGTTCGCGGATGCTCGCGTCGTCCGCCCCGCGGATCACGCAGGAGGCGAGCACATCCCACAGGGCGATGCCGCGGCGCAGCACGAGCTCACGCCGCTGTGCCGGGGCAGGGGGGAACGGCTCGCCGAAGAGATCAGCCATCACCCGCCAGAAGCGGTTCTGCGGGTGGCCGTAGTAAAAGCCCGTTTCCCGGGATTTGGGCGATGGCATCGTGCCAAGGATCAGCACGCGCGACGACTCGTTCCACACCGGCTCGAGCGTGTGGAGGACGGGCGAAGCGTTCACTTGCCCTCGCGCATGGCGCGCGTCCGCTCCATGGCCGCCAGCACGGCCTGCATGGAGGCGGCGCGGAAGCCGCGGTCCTCCAGCGCCTGCACGCCGGCGATCGTCGTGCCGCCCGGCGAGCACACGGCGTCCTTGAGCTGGCCGGGGTGCTGGTTTGTCTCGAGCAGGAGCGCCGCCGTGCCCAGAACGGTGCGGGCGGCAAACTCCAGTGCCTGGGCGCGCGGCACACCGGCGGCCACGGCGCCGTCCGCCAATCCTTCCACAAACAGGCAGGTGAAGGCGGGCGCGCAGCCTGTCACGCAGCCGGCCGCGTCCACCAGGTTTTCCGGCACACGGCTGAACGCGCCGGAGCGGGCGAGCATGGCCTGCAGGCCGGCGATCTCCTCCTCGGAGGCGCCGTCGGCGCACAGCAGCGTCATGCCCTGGCCCACGGCGGCCGGGGTGTTCGGCATCAGGCGCAGCAGGGGCAGCCCGGCGAGCGCGTCTCCGAGCGCGTCACGATAGGAAGCAATCGGCAGCCCCGCCGCGATGGTCACGAGCACCTTCTTTTCCCCTTTTTCCACACTGTCTTCCAACACCGGGCGGATACCGGCCAGCACGGCGGGCATCACCTGCGGCTTCACGGCCAGCAGCACATAGTCCGCTTCGCGCACGGCCGATGCGTTGTCCGGCAGGGCAAGGCAGCCCAGCTCCTTTGCGAGCGCTTCGGTTTTGGCGGCGTCATAGTCCGTGAGGCCGACTTCCTGCGGGTCCAGGCTGCGGCAGGCAGCGCGCGCCAGCGCCCCGCCCATGTTTCCCGCGCCGATAAAGGCAAGTTTCATGGCAGATTCCTCCTTCGGTGTGAATCAAAAAACAGTTTTCCCCTGTTTCCGTCGTGCGGAAACAGGAATTTTTAATACAAACTGTATTTTTCTTTCGAAATATTGCAAAAATGCAGGAAAAAGGAGGCTCCTCCGGCCCTGCCCGCCCCCTTTTCCCGCGCCGCGGGCAGGCGGCGGGGGAGGGGCGGGCAGCGCGTGCGCCCTGGCACGGCAGCCGGCGGAGCGCTCCTCATTGCGCAAAATACATTACAATTTGTATTTTTTTGTCAGATACTCCAGATAGTAATCTGGGTTGAACGGCTCCCCGGCCGCGCTCTCGATGAGCTCGGCGGAGGTCTTGACGCCGCCGAAGCGGTGCAGATGCTCGCGCAGATAGGCGCGCACGTCGCTGAGGCCGCCGGAGCGGAGCGCACCGTCGAGATCCATCACGCTGCGCAGGCGCGCCTCGAGCTGGGCGGCGAAGGCCGAGCCGATCGCGTAGGACGGGAAGTAGCCGATCAGGCCGCCGGACCAGTGGCTGTCGGAGAGGACGCCCTCGCTGTCCGTGTGGACTTCCACGCCGAGCAGCTCGCGGTAGCGTGCGTTCCAGGCCCCGGGCAGATCCTTCACGGCGAGCGAGCCGTCGATCAGCTGTTTTTCGAGCTCATAGCGGATGAGGATGTGCAGGCTGTAGGTCAGCTCGTCCGCCTCCAGGCGCAGGGGGCCGGGCACGGCCGCGTTGGCCTCGCGCAGGAACTCGTCGAGCGAGACGTCGCCGTATGCCTCGGGCAGCATGCGCTGCAGCTTTTCATAGATGGCCGTCCAGAACGGGCGGCTGCGGCCGATGTTGTTTTCGAAGAAGCGGGACTGCGACTCGTGCAGCGCCATGGACGGGACCTGGCCCGCAAGCGTGAGCGTGTAGTCGTCGTCAATCTGCTGCTCATAGATGGCGTGGCCCGTCTCATGGATGGTGGCGAAGATGGCGCTGGCCGCGTCGTCCTCATGGTAGTGCAGCGCGATGCGCACATCGTGGTTGTGCAGGCCGTCCGTGAAGGGGTGTTCCGTCTCTCCCATCACGCCGCGGCTGAAATCGAGGCCGACGTAGCCGGCCAGCCAGCGGCAGAACGCGCGCTGGCTGTCGGCGGGGCAGGGGTGCTTCACGGTCTGTTCGTGCAGGGCATCCACGCGGGCGCGCAGCAGCGGCACCACGCAGTTTTTCACCTTCTCGAAGAAGGGATCGAGCACGGCCATGGGGAAGCTCTCGTCGTAGTCCTGAAGCAGCACGTCATAGGGGGCCTGGCCCGGCTTGGCGCGCAGTGTGGCAAAGCGGCGCGCCGTCTGCACGATCTCCTCAAGGACAGGGGCGAAGGAGGCGAAATCGTTTTTCGCCTTGGCGGCCTTCCACACGGAGGAGCTGCGCGCCAGCAGCTCCTGCCAGGCGCGGTATTCCTCCTGCGGAATTTTTTCAAAGTATTCCAGCTCGCGGCGCAGGCGGCGCAGGATGGCGGCCTCCTTCGGAGAGAGGGTGGCCGGGTCGATGGAGGCGGCCAGCTCGCGCACGCGCGGGCTGTTCATCACAGCGGAATATTCCTCCGCGAGGGCGCCCACGGCACGGGCGGTGTAGGAGGCGCTTTCCGGCGGGGCCAGCGTCTCGGAGTCCCAGCCGAAGAGCGCGAGCGCGGCCTGGAGCGCGGAAGCTTTTTCCAGCGACCGCTGCAGTTCTTCAAAATCGCGGTTCATATTTTGGATCGTCTTCCTTTCTGCGGGGCGGGGGGCGCCCCGCGTGGTGATACATTATCCTTAATCATACCATACTTTTCGCGCCAATACCAGATCTGCGCGGGTGCAAAACAGCCCGCCGCGGGCAAAAGCCGTGCGGCGGGCTGCCGAAGGGCCGCGAAAGGAAAGCGGCCGCTGATTATGCCTGGAATGCGGAGAGGACGCTGGCGCCCTTCTTCACGAAGGCGATGAACTCGTTGAGCTCAGCCGTGCAGGTGATCCACTGGCCGCCGGCATACTCCTTGCCGTCGCGGGCGAAGACCCATTCGCCGGCCGGCAGATAGACGCGGCGGCTCGTCTCGCCCCGGTTCACGATGGGCGCGAAGAGGATGTCGTCGCCGAAGAGGAACTCGTCGCCGATGGAGGTGCAGGTCTCATCCTCCGGCCAGTCGAAGAGCAGCGGGCGCATGACCGGCACGCCGTCCTTGGAGGCGATGGCCATCTGATCGTGGATGTAGGGGCGCAGGCGCTCGCGCAGGAACACGAGATCGCGCAGGATCTCATAGTCGCGGTCGCCGAAGCTCCACAGCTCGTTGTCGCCGCCGGAGGGCTCGATGATGTCGCGCGTGCGGTCATGGCCGTTGCGGCTGCCGTGCAGGCGGAACACCGGGCAGAACACGCCGTACTGGAACCAGCGCACGATCAGCTCACGGAACTCGTCGGACTCGATGTCGCCGCCGTAGAAGCCGCCGATGTCGGTCGTCCACCACGGGATGCCGCACATGGCCATGTTCAGGCCGGACTTGATCTGCTTGCGCAGGCTCTCAAACGTGGAGGGAATGTCGCCGGACCACACGAGCGTGCCGAACTTCTGCGCGCCGATGTAAGCGCAGCGGGAGAGCGTCACGATGTCGTCGCGGCCCATCTCCTTCATACCGTCATACACGAGCTGGGCATAGTAATAGGGGTAGATCAGGCCCACCTCGTCGCCGTTGCCCAGCGAGAGGATGAGGTTGTCGAAGTGCTCGGGATGGATTTCCGGCTCCGCCTCGTCGAACCAGAGCAGGTCCACGCCGTTGTCCACATAGTTTTCCTTGAGCCGCTGCCACACATACTTGCGCGTTTCCGGGTTGGTGGGGTCGATCTCGGCCTGCGGGCCGTAGAAATCGAACACGCGGTTGGAGCCGCTCACGGTGCGGATCAGCATGTTGTTGTCGAGCATCGTCTGGTAGTTTTCGCTCTTTTCGTTGATCGTGGGCCACATGGAAACCATCAGGCGAATGCCCATCTTGTGCAGCTCGTCCGCCATGGCGCGCGGATCCGGCCAGTATTTCGGATCATAGCGGTAATCGCCCTGCTCCGTCCAGTGAAAATAGTCGATCACGATGACGGAGAGCGGAATGCCGAGCTCCTTGTAGCGGCGCGCCACGGAGAGCACCTGCTCCTGCGTCTCATAGCGGAGCTTGCACTGCCAGAAGCCGGTGGCCCAGTCGGGCATCATGGGCGCGTGGCCGGTGAGATCCGCGAGCGTGCCGGCAACCTCGCGCGGGCTGCCGCCGATCACCACGCAATCCACCTGGCGGGTGCTGTCGCTCGTCCAGCGGGTGCGGTTGCGGGCCAGCTCGCAGCGGCCCGTGGAGGGCTGGTTCCACAGGAAGCCGTAGCCCAGCGTGGAATACACATACGGCATGGAGCACTTCGCGTTCAGGTGGCGCAGGTCATACGTGCAGCCCTTGAGGTCGAAGCAGTCCGTCGGCTCGTGGCCGAGGCCGTAAAAATGCTCGTTCTCGTTCGCTTCAAAGGAGATGCGCACCGTCCAGAGGTGGCTGCCCTTGTTGCGGTAATTGCGGATGCCGGAGTTGAACGTCATCTCCGGCTGCTCGCGAAGGATCTGCTTGCCGTCGCGGAAATAGGTGAGCTTGCCGTCGTGCGTGAGCTCGGCGCGCATCGTGCCCGTTTCGAGCACAGCCTTGTCCTCTTCCTCCCACACCTTGGCGGGCACTTCCTGCGGCATCAGGGTCCAGTTCTGCTCGATCAGCTTGCCGGAGGGCGCAGCCTGGAAGCGGATGCTGTTCTTTCCGCATGCGGAAACACACACAGCCTCGCCGGCGCGCGTCATATAGATCTTGTTATCCTTCAGTTCAATTTTCATGCAGGCACCTTCCTGTCTTAAAATCATTCCTCGCCCCAAAAGCGGCGGCGGTGCGGCCGGCTCCACCCAGCCGGCAGCCCGCCTCCGCCGGACACCCTTATTCTAGCATAGCCCCCCGCCGTTTTCAACAATGCAGGCGCTTTTTGCCGCGCATTTTTTGTGCGGGGGCGGCGGCTGCCCGGCGTGGCTCTCTTTCATAGGATCGGTCAATTGGTTCCTGCGATCGGTCATTGCTTTTTCGTGGGAAAACAGAGTATAGTATGATTACTTGTATTTATATGTTGTGCTCCCGCCGCACAGCCGCGCGGGAGGAGGAAAGGGGGAGGCAGCAATGCCTTATCTGTTTGTCCATTTCAGAGAAAAAGCCACCCCGGACGGGGAGCAGGTCTATTTCGGCCTGAGCCGCGACGCATTCCACTGGGAGGAAGTCAACGGCGGCCGCCCGGTGCTGTGGGCGTATTACGGCGACAAGGGCGTGCGCGATCACA
>ERZ1643246.918-NODE-918-length-34629-cov-5.095968_pt1 | contig 34629 bp, 38 predicted proteins | sample MGYA00579265_ERZ1643246 | MGnify/ENA primary metagenome ERZ1643246 (study PRJEB29033, sample SAMEA4952261) | chicken gut metagenome | biome: Broiler Chicken; feature: Gastrointestinal Tract; material: Caecum | place: Ireland | collected 2018 | study: Broiler...
GCCTGCTGACGAAAATAACGATGATCGTAGGAAGAGAACGTACCCACGGCAGCGGGATCATCCGGATCGCTCGACAGATAGCCGGACTGATCGCCGGCCAGATCCAGACGCTCTCCGCCCGTCATCCGCAGTCGCTCGTAGATCCAGTCATTCTCATTGGTCTGAATATAATCGTTCAGGATGTAGTTGCCCTGCGGATCCATGACCGTATCCGTTACGACCAGCTGTATCTGCTGTTCCTCAACAAAGGCACCGACCGCCTCAAACAGTTCTTTCTGCTCGGCCCATGAAACAGGTCCTGCCTGCACATCCGTATGTTCCAGCACCAGATCATAGGTAATTCTCGTATCAGACAGGCCGTTGAAAAGATTGAAGATGCTGGCAGAATGGATCCTGTTATAGGAATCATAGGAACGATAGAAAAGAAGACAGGCAAGAAAGATGGCAAATGCCATCGTCAGTCCCTTCGTTCCTTTCATGTGCTTTTTCACTGTTCCTCTACCCATATCGATTATTCTCCCACACATCATCGTTTCCTTATATGATCCAGCCAGATCCCACCAGGCCGTGTAATCATCTTCCGCGACGCAGCCGATCGTCGTTCACAGGAAGGGCGAGATTTCCCTGTCTCTCTGCGACGCTTTGTTTCCGATTGTCCGACAGAAACGGATCCCCTATTCCGCTCCCACTGTCACAGCTGCCCGCTGGCAAACCGCCGGGCCCTTTGTCCTTCATGAATTTGCGCCGGTTCATCGTCCGGTCTGCCTTCATGGGCTTTCCTGATGTCGGCTCCCTCTCTGGCGCATCCCCACAGACAAAAGGGCAGATCCATCCGACCCATACACATGCCGGACCCGTTGATCGAAAGATGATCCAATCGACACTGGGTCTATCTATCAATCATTATACTACTGGGCAAAGGAAAATAATAGTACGATCGTTTTGATTTGCTGCGTCAGACCCACTAAAAATGGGCCGTGAAAGCCGAGATCATCGATTCCAGCATTTACACAGTACGTTTGTCATGGTCTTGGACAGAGGTTGGATCCGATCAGAGGGCAAACCAAACGCTCCCGGGACGGCCTGTATATGCAAAGTTGTGTCACCGATGAAAACGCACAGAAAAAGAGAGCCGCAGCTCTCAGCAGATACACATTCTGCACACTGTCAGCTCTCCATGTGTCATTCTTCCAGATATGGCTGATAGCGCAGATCAAAGCTGATCTTGGAACGAAGATCCTCCAGCACGATGGCAAAGGCATCTTTGTCGAAGATAGCCACATCGATGTAAGAGTAGCGGGTGCCGATTGCACCGCCGATCGTACGGGCGATGGCCAGTGGCTGCAACAGCTCATCGATCTTTTTTTCCATCGTCTGACGGATGAGCGCGCTTTTTTCATCTTCGTAAGGATTCTCGTAATACAGATAGCCATACTCTCCGCCTTTATCGCGGAAATCCAGGCAGGAGTCGTAATTCTTCTGCAGCAGTTCTTCCTGCAGCAGCGAGTTGGTCGTAACGATCAGCTTCATATCCTTGCGCAGGCGATCGTCGCTTCCCTCTTCATTGATCTTGTACGCCATGTAGATGTTGGTCGGTTCCCGGTATTCCAGCCACTCCCGGTCGATGACGATGTCGCAGACATCCTCGTAAAAGTTTGGCAGCAGACAGAAGTTTTCACTGTCGCTGAGCGGCTTGTCAACGGCCGTGACCGATGCGATGCGCGCTTCCAGCTCCAGCTCGCCCAGAAACAGTTCCAGCATGTAGGCGGACATGTCCCGCTTGCGCTCCTCATCGGCGATATCCGCAAATCCCGGACAGTAGACGCTCACATGCAGGACGCGGTTCGTATCATCGATCTCATAGAAAACGGTAAAGTCCGCTCCGGTGTAGACCTTGTCCTTGATGCGCAGCCGGGCATTTTTCGCCTTTGCGGAGAACGGCGGCAGCCAGCTGTTGATGATCCAGTCTTCCACCAGTTCTTTCGGTGCACACTGCTTCATCAGCTCCGTGATGTACTGTACGGTCTTGTTGGGACCGGTGTCAAATGTCATCTCAAAAAAGCCGTCTTCGTTGTATTCGATGAACAGCGGACAGCCGCAGATGGTCTCCAGTCGCACATTGAGCTCACGGATGAGATCTTCGCTTTGATCCTCCTGACCGCTTTGAAGCGCTTCTTCCAGCTGGGCACGCTCGGACATAAAATGATCCCAGAACCGCTGAATTCGGTGTTTACAGTTCACAAAACATCCCTCATTTCTGTTTCGCCCCTCATTATAACATGTCCGCTACACATGTACCAGACGCGTTTTCAGTTTGGAGAGCACCTTGCGTTCCAGCCGGGATACCTGTACCTGCGATACCTGTAAGCGTTGGGCGATCTCTTCCTGCTTCATCCCCAGATCATAGCGGTAATGCAACAGCAGCTGTTCCCGCTGCGGCAATCGGGCGATCTCCTGGCGCAGGGAGACCTGCAGGGTCACATCGCCTGAACGTTCATCCGCCACCTTGTCCTGCAGGACGATCGGGGATCCGTCATTCTCATAGATCACCTCATCAAAGGAAAGCGTAAACTGATTGGCTTCAAATGCCAGGATGACATCCGCCACATCCAGCTCACAGGCTTCGGCGATCTCTTCATAGCTCACCTTGCGGCCGAGCTTCTGCTGCAGCTGCTCCTGCACCTTCAGCATCTGCAGATAGCTCTCCTTCACCGAACGTGAGATGCGCATGGCGCCATCATCACGGAAAAACCGCTTGATCTCCCCCAGGATGATCGGGACCGCATACGTGGAAAACTTCACCTGATAGCTGAGGTCAAAGTGGTTGAGCGCCTTCATCAGGCCGACACAGCCGATCTGCACCAGCTCCTCAAAGGGGATGCGGGAAGAGGAAAAGCGTTTCGCCAGTGCATAGACCAGCGCCTGATTGCGGCGGACGAAGACGTCCTTGGCTTCCTTGTCGCCGCGCTGGATCGCTTCGATGAGCGCCTCGTTGCCCAGATCTTCCAGTTTCACGAAAGCTTCTTTTCCATGTGCAGGCTGGTCCCGACGCCCGGTGTCGATTCTACGCGAAAGACATCCGCAAAGCTCTGCATGATCGTAAATCCCATCCCGCTTCTCTCCAGGTCCTGACGGCTCGTATATAATGGTTGCATCGCCGTTTCGATGTCGGCGATGCCACAGCCCTGATCGTAAAGGTCGATGATGACGATCTCCTCGTCATAGCAGACCTCCAGATAGACGTCCCCTTCTTCCTTTCCCTCATATCCGTGGATCATCGCATTGACCACACCTTCCGCGATGATCGTCTTGATCTCCATGAGCGTCTCCATCGACAGATGCAGCGGTGCCAGAAAGGCGACCACGCTCGTGCGGGCAAACACCTCATTTTCCAGCCTGCTTTTAAATACCAGCTTCATTTCATTCATTTTCTTCCCTCGCTTTTCTCATACCGGATGATCTGAAAGATCCCGCTCATCTCAAAGATCGTCTGATTCAGGCGCGTCAGATTGCAGAGAACGACTTCTCCCTGCCATTTGCGCAGCTGCTGATAGCGCGCCAGCACATAGCCGATGCCGCTGCTGTCCACGAAGGTGACATCGGCAAAGTCCAGCTTCAGCACCTTGGGGCGAAAGCGCTCGATGAGCGCAATGCTTTCGTCCTTGATGCGCATCACGCTGAGATTGTCAAATTCTCCCTCAAAAGAAAAACGGAGAACCTCCTGCTCCTGCTCATACTTCATAGCAAACCCTCCCGCACACCACTCTACCATGAAAGTGTCCGCGGATGGATTTCTTCGACAAAGATAGACCGGATCCTGCAGAAAAAGCGTTCGACAGCATTCGGCAAAGAAAAAGACAGATGTCGCATCAGGCGAGCATCTGTCGAAACGAACGGATCCACAGATCGAGATAAGAAGCCCTCTGTACCTCTTTCTTCACGCTCAGCGGGACGCTGAAGCGATAGCCGTCGCTCATCGTCACGATCAGCTGTGCGCAGGATGTGTCGGGATCATACGGCGGCGCATCCTGTGTGATCTGCAGTTCCTTGCGGACCACCGTCGACTCCTTTCCTTTTTCCACGACATAGCAGGCATCTTCCATGGTGACCAGCGGCATGGTCGGCGGATTTCCCTTTTCGTTGACCAGCGTATCGACCTGCTCCCCTTTCTGGTAGAGCTGTTTCTGTTCAAAGCGGGCAAAGCCGTATTCCATCAGTTCGCTGACTTCCTGGTTGCGGGTCTTGCCATCCGGCTCGCCCATGACGACGCCGATCAGGCGAAGCCCGTTTCGTCTGGCGCTCAGCGTGATGCAGCTGCCGGCCTGTGAGGTATATCCGGTCTTGAGGCCATCGGCTCCCTCCAGTTGTTTGATGAGCTTGTTGGTGTTGACGAGCCAGAACTGCTGGTCGCTGTCTTCACGGATATACGCATCGTAGGTGGATGTGATGGCCAGCAGATCCTCACCGCCTTCCGCTAACAGGGCGGCACCGATGATCGCCATGTCTCTGGGACAGCTGTAATGGTCCGGATCGTGCAGACCGCTGGCATTGGTGAAATGCGTGTTGACGAGCCCCAGCTCTTTCGCTTTTGCGTTCATCATCTCCACAAAGCCCGCATGTGTGCCGCCGATCTTTTCCGCCATCGCCACCATCGCGTCATTCGCCGATGCGATGCAGATGCTTTTCAGCAGATCCTCCACGCTCATCGTCTCACCGACTTCCAGATACACCTGAGAGCCTCCCATGCCGGCGGCAGTCTCACTGGTCGTCACCATGTCGCTCAGCTGCAGCGAGCCGGCATTCAGCTGTTCATAGATCAGCAGCAGGCCCATCATCTTCGTCATGGAAGCCGGGTACAGCTTTTCCTCGGCATTTTTCGCATAGATCTCCCGTCCGCTGCTCGCTTCCATCAGATAGGCACCTTTCGCCTGATCGCACAGCGCTTCTTCGCTGACCACCGCAGTGGATCCGCTCGCGTTCACCGGCAGTCCCAGCAACAGCCAGAGAACGGCAAACAGGAATATGCTGCATTTTTTTATCATGTGCATCGACCTCACTAACACCGTATGCGACAGAGGGGCGCTTCATGCCCGATCTTCACTGAAAACGCACCTTTGCCCCGGCGAGATCCAGACGATACAGATCGGCCACATCTTCCTGCAGCTTTCCTGCATACACCAGCGTGCTCTGCAGCTGAATGAGGTTGCCGGTTTCAGATCCATAGCGTGTGCGGGGCGCACGCACTTCGATCCCAAAGGAGATGGAGACCGAAGTGCTGTTCTCCCGACGCATCTGTGCAAACACATCCCAGCACAAGGCGTTCGCATCGATCGCTTCACAGTTTTCCGGCAGCGATCCCGCCAGCACGACATCTTCACAAAGAACGAAGCGCAGCCTTCCCAGGCATTCCAGCGCTTCGCGCTTCTCCAGCGGTGCGGGGGATGCGGTGCGGACGATCGAAGGATGCAGGACCATCGTTTCCGTGGCGAAGGCCTCCTGCTGCAGCAACAGCAGTTCCTCCTCCATCGCCACCTCCAGTTCCACCGTAAAACGATTGCTGTGGTCGATCGGCGTCAGCGTCTGGGTCACGGTGATTCCCGGCTGCCGGCTGATGAGCACAGGGGTCAACACCTCCCAGTGCCCCGATGGCCGGACGACGGCGGAAAATACCCACAACAAAGCGAGGATCGTCTTCATCTTTTCGCCTCCTTTGTTTCATCTTATCGAAACAGAAAGGAGAATGCTGTCGCAAAGACAGAAAAAAAAACACATGGCATGCCATGTGTCAGTCTTCTGTCCAAAGTCCCTCCGCTTTCCACGCTGTGAGGACATCGTCGATGGAAAGAGCGACCGTATGGCCGTCGAGCGCAGCCAGCACGCTGGTCAGTGGAAAAGAGAAAGAGAGCGCATAGGCAGTCAGTGCCTGATGGCCCTTCTGCCGGGTGCCGCCATACTTCACATCACCGACGAGCGGATGATGCAGATAGGCGAACATGGCGCGGATCTGATGAAACTTTCCGCTGTGCAGTTCCACCTCGATGAGCGTTCGCGAAGCGAGCGAACGAAGCGTTCGATAGCGCAGCCGGCATGGCTGTGTGCCCGGATGTGGCCGTTCAAAGAGGACGGCCTGTGTGCCTTCCTTGCGATGATGCAGCACCACCTCGCCCTGCGCCGGCTCCATCACGCCTTCCACACAGGCCAGATAGCGCTTGTGCACCCGGTGCTCGCGGATCGCCGCATTCATCTCCCGCAGCGCATCGGCCGTTTTGGCCGCCACCAGCAGACCGCGCGTATTGCGGTCCAGACGGTGACAGATGGCCGGAGAGAAGCTCTGTTCATCCCCTGGATCATATGCGCCTGCCGCATAGAGATAATGCCGCAGACGGCTGACCACACAATCCTGCACCTGTGCCCGGTCACTTTGTGCGCGCAGACCGACCGGCTTGTCCAGGATGAGCACCTGCGCATCCTCATAGACGATCGTCAGCGCCTTGGGAACCTGCAGAAAGGACCAGTCCGCCTCCTTCTCGCTCAGCAGCTGCGGCGGCAGAAACAGCTGGACCACATCTCCTTCACACAGCCGCTGATCGATGGTACAGCGCTTGCGGTTGACCTTGATCTTCTTGTTGCGGATGGCCTTGTACAGCGTGCCTTTGGGAAGCGAAGGGAACATCTTCATCAGAAAACGGTCGGTGCGCTGTCCCTGGTCATTGTGGTTGATGATAATTTCTTTCATGGGGATCACCTTGCAATAGTATACCATATCCCCGAGAAAATGTGGTAAACTTATGGATAGTCAGATACAGAAAGGATGACGCTATGTTTACCTGCCGCATCTCGGTCCACGAGCTGGTGGAAACCAGTTATCTGCAAGGCAGCCTCACTTCTTCGGGCATGAGCGTCCAGCGTGCGCAGCTGGGGGCCCGCATCCACCGTCAGCTGCAGGCAAGCCGCCCGGACGGTTACCAAAGCGAGGTGTACTTTCGTCATGAGAGCGTATGCGATGACATCACCATCGTCGTGGAAGGAAGAGCCGACGGCATCTACACCAAAGAAGACCCTGTCATCATCGAAGAGATCAAGTCGACGCTGCTGCCCTATGACCAGATCGATGACAGCATCTTCGTCCACTTTGCTCAGTGTTATGTCTATGCGTACTTTTACCTGCTGCAGCAGGAGGAATGCGCATCGCTCATCGCCCGGGTCACCTATCATCAGGCGGAAAGCGGACAGAGCAAACACTTTGACCATGTACGCACCAGAGAAGAGCTGACCGCCTTCTACGAAGAGCTGATCGCCAATTACCGCAAATGGGCCGTACTGCAGCGTGATCTGCACATCGCCGCCAAAACGAGTGCCAAAGCGATCGCCTTTCCTTTTGAGAGCTATCGGCCGCACCAGCGGGAATTCGCCGCATGGGTCTATCAGAGCATCCTTCGTCACGACAGCCTGATGGTACAGGCGCCGACCGGCATCGGCAAGACCGTCTCCACACTGTTTCCTGCCTTGAAGGCGATCGGCGAAGGCAAGTGTGAAAAGGTGTTCTATCTGAGCGCCAAAAGCGTGACGGCGAAGGTCGCCCGGGATACCATGCGCCTGTTCTACGATCAGCAGCTGTCGCTCAAGAGCGTCTCTCTCACCGCAAAGGACAAGATGTGCCTGCTGGAGGAGCGCAACTGCGAGGAATGCCCGTATGCGGACAATTACTACGGCCGGGTCCGCCCGGTCCTCTATGCACTGTTACAGACGCAGGACGCACTGGACAGCGACTGTTTTCGACGGGTGGGAAAGGAACACACGCTGTGTCCTTTTGAGCTGTCGCTCGATGCCAGCAATTACGCTTCGCTCATCATCTGTGATTATAATTATGTCTTTGATCCTTCCGTCTATCTGCGCCGTTATTTTGAGGACAAGGGCCGCTACGTCTTTCTGATCGATGAGGCCCACAATCTCGTCGACCGCGCCCGCAACATGTACAGCAGCGAGCTGTGCCGAAGCGATGTCGAAACGCTGCGCACGCGGATCCCGCAGGCCCCCGGACCGCTCACCCATGCCATCGACCGGCTGTTAACAGCGTTTGCGCGTCTGGAGAAGAACTGCAATGACAGCGTGGTCTCCCAGAAGGAACCGATGGAAGATCTCTACCAGCTGGTGAACAGCGTCATCAACGAGTGTGACGCCTTTCTGCAGATGGAAAAGGAATTCCCACAGCGCTCCGATGTGCTCGTGCTCTATTTTCAGCTGATCGACTTTCGCAGGGTCTATGAATATTACGATGAAAACTTCATCACCTGGTATGCGGCATCGCAGGAGGACTGCCGCGTCCGCATCTTCTGCATGAATCCGGCCAACCAGATCCAGGCGCGGATCGCGCACGGCATCAGCGCCATCTACTTCAGTGCGACCCTGTCCCCCTCGCTCTACTATGCCGAGCTGCTGGGAGAAAAGGAGAAGGCGAAGCGTGTCGCCCTGCCTTCGATCTTCGGCAGGGAACAATGTGCGCTGCTCATCCACAATGCCATCTCCACCCGTTATCCGCATCGCCGCTCCTCCCTGCCGGCCATCGTCCATACGATCTATCACAGCGTGCACCCAAAGCCGGGCAACTACATCATCTTCTTCCCCAGCTATCACTATATGGAGGAAGGTGCCGCCCTCTTTCAGCAGCATTTCCCGGACATGCACGTCCATCTGCAGAAAAGCGGCATGAACGAAGAGGAACGGCACGCCTTTCTGGAACGCTTTGAACAGCAGGAAGGCTGGCAGCTGTATTTCTGTGTGCTGGGCGGCATGTTCGCCGAAGGCATCGACTTTCGCGGGGATCGTCTCATCGGCGCCGTCATCATCGGGATCGGCCTGCCCCAGATCAATGTGGAATCCGACTTCATCCGCGATCATTTCAACGAACAGGGCGTCGACGGCTATCATTATGCCTACACTTATCCCGGCATGAACAAGGTCTTACAGGCGATGGGACGTGTCATCCGCACAAAAAAGGACAAGGGGATCCTCGTCCTGATCGATGACCGTTATGGGAGCGCACTGTACCGTTCGCTGTTTCCTGCGCATTACCGCCATGCCCGCTATGTGCAAGACGCACTGACGATCGAAGAACAGCTAACCGACTTCTGGAACGATTCCCAGCAAAGCGGGCAATTCTGAGACCCGATCCACTGTTTCGCATCCGCAGCGAAGCAGTTTTTCTTTGTGTTCATGTCCGGCTGCCACCAGCACACAGCGACATCCGGCCGCAGAGGCCACCTCATGGTCATGCACGCTGTCGCCGACAAAGAGGATGGTATCCGCCGGCTGTCCGCTCTGTGCCACGAAGCGTTTCGCCAGCGCCGCCTTGGAATGCGCATAGACATCCGAAATGCCCAGCACCTGATCGAAACGATCATCGATCGGATAATGAGCCAGCTGTTCTTTCAGCAGATCCAGCCGGGAAGCGCTCAGCAGCACCTGCCGCAGACCGGTGTGCTGAAAGAGCCTCAGCACCTGCTGTGTCCCCTCCTGCAGTGCGCACTGGATGCTGCGGGGCTGATAATACGCCATATATTCGTGCGCCAGCACCTCAAAGGGCTCCGCTTCCAGATCAAATCCGGCCTTACGGTAATATTCGATGATCGGAAACTGAAAGACGCGGCGATACTGTTCCAGATCCAGCCGTTTCAGCCCGCGCTTCACCAGCAGCCGGTTGATCGTGTGCCGGCAAAGCTCCACATCATCCAGCAGCGTTCCGTTCCAGTCCCATACGATCGTCTGTATCTTCTGCATCTCGTTCACCTGCCCGTTAGTCCCTATTGTAGTCGATTCACATGAAAATGACAAGTGCGGCCCATGAAAAAAGCTGCCGTTGCGACAGCCTTGTCTGTTTCAGTCCACCGCCCACGGCGCCAGCACCTGTGCGATCGGTTCGTGGAGGACCAGCGTTGCGCGCGCATCCATATCCGTTCGATCTTTGTTGATGAGCACGAGGTTCTCGCCCGCAAAATCGTGCAGTAGCCCCGCCGCCGGATAGACGACCAGAGACGTCCCGCCGACGATCAGCGTATCACAGGCACGGATGGCCGTAACCGCCGCATGCAGCACCTGCATATCCAGCCCTTCGCCATAGAGCACGACCTCCGGTTTCATCAGACCGCCGCACACGGGACAGCGGGGAATGCCCTGCGCATCTCTGTTTGCCTGCATGCCGGCAAGATCGAGAAAGTGATGACAGCGCAGACAGCGGTTGCGATGCACGCTGCCATGCAGTTCCAGCACCTGCGTACTGCCGGCCATCTGATGCAGCCCATCGATGTTCTGCGTGATGACCGCCTTCAGCTTCCCCTGCCGTTCCAGGGCTGCCAGCGCCCGATGGGCCGCATTGGGCAACGCGTCCGGATAGATCATCTCATGAAAGTAAAAATCATAGAACGAGCGGGTGTGGTCATAGAAGAAATCCGATGACAGCATCACCTCTGCCGGATACGGATACGTCTGTTTCTGATAGAGGCCCTCACTGCCTCGAAAGTCCGGGATGTTGCTTTCGGTCGAAACGCCCGCCCCGCCGAAAAAGACGATATTTTCCGCATTATCCATTATTTTCTTCAGCTGGCTGTTCATCCTCTGTCACCTCCGGGTCCTCAACCGGTGCCGTTTCTTCCTGCTTTTCATAACGGACCGTATATTCATAGCTCTGATTCAGCTGCAAAAACCGGAAGGTCAGCGTAAAGCGATAGTCCCCTGCCGGTGCACCGTCATCGCGCAGCAGATAGCTGACCGTCGTCTGTACCTGTCCGTTTTCCTCGCTTCGCTGGGTATTCTCGTAATGCACGGTAAAATCCGTAGCGCCGTTGCCGTAAAATGAGAGGATCGGCACATCGATGCTGGCGCCCGGTGTAGAGAAGTAATGCAGATACAGGCGAATGCCCTCATCCGTCGCCTCCTGTTCCAGCGACACATCCTCCAGCTGGATGATGTTCACGGTGGTTCTTGCCGAGATCTGCTCATCGTTTTCCAGCGTACAGATGATCTTGAATGTGTTTTCACCACCGCCGAACTGATAGGCATCCTGTGAGAGCTGATAGCTGGTGTGATTGGTCACATCTGCGATCCAGATATCGCCCTTCGTCTCATCCTCATAGTAAAGCGCACTGGAGATGACATTCTGATCGCCGGTATCGATCTCCCAGCTGAGCACGATCACATCATCGCTCGACATGCGCCCGCTGAAACCGACGATGGCCGTCTCGCTGCTGCCCGGCTCCACGCTCTGAGGCGTATCGGCCGGCTCCTGCGTGTCCCCCTGCGTCGGTGCCGCAAGGACCATCTGATAGATGACCAGTCCGGCGGTGACGAGGATGATCGCCGTCAGGATTCCGACAAACATGATATTTCGTCTGACATACTCAATAAACGAATGCATGGACCTTCACCTCTGTGCCTTTATCAAAGCTATTTTATCATAATTCCCATCCTTTGTATGCACAACCGATAAAAAAGGCAGAAGAACTATGTCCTCTGCCTGAGCGTCGCTGTTATTCGACCGTGAAGAACGGAACGACAACACCGTTATAGTTTTCGTTGATGAAATCGATCGTTTTCTGTGATTTCAGCACGCTCATCAGATCCTGGATCTTCTGAGAATCCTCATCTCCGCTGCGTACGGCGATGCAGTTTGCGAACTGCTGTGCAACACCGTCCGCATCCTCTGTCACGAGCAGCTGATCCAGTACATCCGCATTCAGCGCATTGTTTCCGTTGGAGATCGCCAGATCGACCTCGCTCAGGTTGACCGGGATCGTCTCAGCCGCCATCTCGATGATGTCTACATCATATGGACTGTCCGTGATATCGTTCGGTGTGGCGCTGATGCCCAGATCCTCTTCCAGCGTGATGATGCCGTTGGCTGCTAACAGCTGCAGGGCACGTCCGCCGTTGGTCGGGTCATTCGGGATCGAGATCGTCAGATGCTGACCGTCTTCCAGTTCGTCCAGAGAAGTGACCTTATCGGAATAGATTCCCATCGGCTCAAAATGGATATCACCGGCAGATACCAGATCCGTTCCGTTCGTCTCATTCCACTCTGCCAGATACTGATTGTGCTGGAAGTAGTTGGCATCCAGTTCGCCGTCTTCCAGGGCCGTGTTCGGTTTGACATAATCGCTGAACTCCACGATCTCCACCGTATAGCCCATCTCTTCCAGATCCGGCTTGATGTTGTTGAGGATCTCCGCATGCGGGGTCACGCTGGCACCGATGGTCAGCGTCTTGTCCTCCCCATCTCCGCTGCCGCCGCAGCCGGTCAGACTTGCGCACAGAGCCAATGCCAGTGCGCCGCTCAAAAGTTTTTTCATATTCATTTCCTCTCTTTCTTTTTTATTTCACACCATAAGATGTTGAAACCATGTTAATGGGTCGTCTTGCGGACGAAGTAGTTGCCGATCGTCTGAATGGCGATCGTAATGATGACCAGGACGATCACGCCGGCCCAGATGATGTCGTTCCACTGTTTGGAATAACCGTAGTTGTAACAGAAGGCGCCCACGCCTCCGCCGCCGATCGCACCGACGATCGCAGTCAGTCCGATCAGGGAGATAAAGGTGATCGTCGTCGCACGGATGATGCTCGGAACGCTCTCGCGCAGATACACACGGATCATGATCTGCAGCGGTGTCAGTCCCATCGCCTCGCTGGCTTCGACCAGACCGCGGTCGATCTCGGCGATCGCCTGTTCGATCTGACGGGCAAAGAAAGGAATCGTTCCGACGATCAGCGGGAAGAAGGAACCTTTCAGACCGATCGACGTTCCCGATACCAGCTTGGTCACATCGCCCAGCACCATGATCAGGATCACGAAAGGGATCGCGCGAAACAGGTCGATGATCTTTCCCAGGACCGTATAGACGATCTTGTTCTCCATGATGTCACCCTCTCTGGTCACCACCAGGATCACGCCGAAGATCACGCCGAAGATCAGGGAGATGCTGCCGACGACAACGATCATGATCAGCGTCTGAACGATGGAGTCCACAAACTGTGGAAACATCTCGACCAGATGCGGTGCCCACTGTGTCAAAAAATCCATCATCGCTTGATTACCTCCGTTGCCACTCCATGGCGCTTGATGCAGTCAAACGCCGCTTTCCGTTTTTCCGGATCCCCATTCAATACGACGATCAGCGTACCGATCGGGGTATCCTTGACCACTTCGATGTTGCCGAAGATGATGTTGCAGTCTACGTCATAAGTTCTTGAGATCTCTGAGATCAGCGCCTGTGTCGCATTGGAAGCGTCATATTTCAGGGATACGATGACTTCATCCTCTCCCAGTTCGGTCAGCGCATGTCCCTCTTCGATCAGATCGTAGATCCGATCGGTCGTCGAAGTGCTGGCGATGAAGCTCTTTGTCATCTTTGCCTGCGGATGCGTGAAGATGTCCACGATGCTTCCTTCTTCCACGATGCGCCCATCCTCCATGACCGCCACCCGGTCACAGATCTCCTTGACGACGCCCATCTCATGCGTGATCAGCACCACCGTCAGATTCAGCTTCTGATTGATGTCCTTGATCAGCTTGAGGATGCTGTGGGTCGTCTGCGGATCCAGTGCGCTGGTCGCTTCATCGCACAGGAGCACCTTGGGATCATTGGCCAGGGCACGGGCGATCGCCACACGCTGTTTCTGTCCGCCGGAAAGCTGGGAAGGATACACATTCGCCTTCTCGCTGAGGTCGACCAGCTCCAGCAGCTCCTTGACCTTGCGTGCGATCTCTTCCTTGCTCAGACCGCTCTTCTTCAGCGGAAAGGCGACATTCTGCGCCACCGTCCGCAGCCGCATCAGATTAAAGTGCTGAAAGATCATGCCGATCTTTTTGCGGCTCTCCCGCAGCTGGGAAGCATCCAGCTTCAGCAGCTCCCGTCCGTCCACGGTCACGTTTCCCGCTTCCGGCCGCTCCAGCAGATTGATGCAGCGCACCAGCGTCGACTTGCCGGCACCGCTGAAGCCGATGATCCCATAGATCTCCCCTTCATCGATCTGCAGGGAAACATCCCGTACGGCATGAACATAACCACTCTTTGTCGTAAATGTCTTTGAGACATGTTCCAATGTGATCATTGATCTCCATCCTCCTTAAAACAAAAAAACCTTCCTCCCAATAGGACGAAGGTACCCTCGTGTTACCACCTATCTTTACAGGACCATCACTGATCCCGCCTCATCAAGTACGTCTGTCTCCAGATTATACTTTATCGCTGTAACGGGCGAACACGTCGCGGCCTAAAGACAACCTCTCGACCACGCAACTCCAAGACCATTTTCAACAGTTCATTCCTTATTCCCTTTCACCATATGGGAACTCTCTTTGAAGGACCTTCCTGCTTACTCTTCTCTTCATCGTCAATTTATGGTCTAATCATACACAACAAGAAAGCGTTTGTCAATCATTTTTTGATTTTTTTCAAAATATTTCATTTTCTTACAATGCTCTCATACGCCTGTTTCTGTAATTGAAAACGAGCAGATGCTCCATGTTTCAAACTCGCCACAGGCAGCCCGGTCGTGGAACATCCGCTTTTTTGGACAGTTGTGCCGGCAGTCGCTCGTTTTTCACAGTGCGCCATCGATGTGTCTCACACATGAAAAGAAGAGAAGCGCCGAATGCGAGGTCTTCTCTCCTTTTGTCCATCTGTTTTCTTCCGGCAGACGGATCGTTTTCTACTTCAGCACATAGCGCAGCCGGTACGTTTTGCCGGGATCTTCCTCATCGGCATACTCGTGATACGTAAACAACAGCTGTCCGGCTCCCTGCGGGATCAGAAAGACCAGGCATCCTTCCATGACGCTGTCTCCTTCCAGTTCCATCACATCCGGCAGCTGTTCCTGTACGCCAAAATGATCTTCTGCCTCAAACGAAAACTTCTTCTTGTCATAACTCAGCTGAAAATCGTCTTTATAGATACAGATGGGTTCCTGCAGAACATTGCGCAGCGTCAGATACACCTTCAGAAAGCAGGCGGGTTCCTCCACCTCATAGCCGTTCAGGCGCCGTCCGCACAGCTCCAGCTTGCGCATCTTACAGTCAAAGGTCGCCGTCTGAAATTCATTGAGCATCGCCTGATTGGGCTGATGGTCTTTTAACAGGCGGACCTTCACCTCACCGTTGATCGTTTCATATAACTGCATGTCAGTCCCTCCTCTTCCTTCATACTATATGAGGGAAAAGGCGAAATCTGTCGATCTTCAGAGAAATCTCGGATAAAAAAACCGCTGTCTCAGATGATGACATGCGGATAGATGTGCACTCCCTGATGAATGATGCGATGCAGGCGCTGACGGCCAAACGAGCAGAAGAGCTCTTCGAGATCCCGTGCCTGGAAAACGATCATGTCGGCATCCGCTCCCTTGCGGATCCCACGCTTGCCGGACAGCTTCAGCGCTCTGGCCGGACGCAGCGTCATCGCTGCCAGGATCTCCTGTGCACCGGCAGCACGCTCCATGCACAGCAGCGAAGCCAGCGGCATCAGATCATAAAACGGCTGTTCTTCATAAAGGAAGGAGGTCGATAGCAAAAACCCCTTCTTCAGCTGACGGTGGCGCAGATAACCGTAATCGACGATCGGCAGTCGCTGGCGCTCACAGAGAAACAGCTGATAGTAAGGGGAACTGGCGACTGCCGGCAACTGTCGGGTCCCTACGGTCGTGATACCGTTTTTGTATAAGAGCTCCATCGTCTCCTGATTGATGCGGACATTGTCCCCGCTGCGGCGATCAAAACAGAATCGGACATGTGCATCGATAAAGGACGGTACGACGATCTCGTTGGATGCGTCGATGATGCGGGTATCCTTGTCGATCCATTGCCGGTGATCGTGTGTCCCCAGATCGATGATCCGGGCATGATGCACGGCCACAAATGCGTGTTCGATGCAGGAAAAAACATCGCTCCCTGGCGAAGATGCATATAGTTTATGGATGTTCTTGATGATCAACGTAGCTTTCATGTCTCATGTCCTTATCTGCTTTCATTATAATCGAATCGACAGAAAAATGCCATGTGTTCCTTTGCTTTCTCCCCTTGTTTGCCATGCAGAAAACAATCGCGCATGCTATAATGATAATCACAAAAGGAGGACAACGGATGAAACAGAGAAAACTGCTGTCATTTTTACAGCTGCCGAAACGGCCGGTCATCCTGACGATCCACGGCTATGGCCGCCGGCGCAGCCATGAGATGGACAATCTGGTGAACTGGGCGAAGAAAGAGCATTTTGACATCATTCAGTTCGATCTCTACGATCTGTTCGATGAGACGGACTGTGATCCCAGACAATGGCTGGACCGTGCCCGGGCGCAGGTGGAAAAGGTCCTCGCAGAGGGCCGTTCGCTCTATCTGCTCGGCTTTTCGATGGGCGGTGTCATCGCCAGCTATCTGGCATCGCTCTATCCGATCGAAAAGCTCGTGCTCGTCGCTCCGGCCTTCACCTATCTGGATATGTCCAAGACCGCAGACTATCTGCGCAAAGGGACCCGGATGCTGTTTCACTCGGATGGAGAGCAGAATACGGTCAGCGTACCAAAGAGCTTTTATCCGGCATTCGTGGAGATCGTCCGCAACTGCCGTGACAGCATCGTCAGCGTGCACTGTCCGATCCTGTTCCTGCATGGAGATGCGGATGAGGTCATACCGTTGAAGAGCAGCATCCACGCCTATGAAAAGGTCACCCATCCCGACAAACGGTTGATCATCCTGCATGAAGGGCGGCATCATCTGCTGAGTGAACCGATCAGCGCAAATGAGTGCTATCAGCTGATCCTGCTGTTTTTCAAAGGGGAGATCGTCACCCGAAGAAGGACCTTCGCACCGGACATCCTGGATACGCTGCAGCATCCCCAGGTAAAAGAACCGCCGGCTTCTGAGAAGGAACGGTGAGAAGAAAAAAGCATGTCGTCTCGGACATGCATTTTTCTTCTCTTTTACTTTGGCACTTCTTCCAGCATCTTCATCTTGAGATCGAGCAGCTTTCTGCTCAGATCCACATAATACGTCTGCGGATAGGTAAAGCGTTTGACTTCATCCCACAGATGGCTCAGCTCTTTTTCGCTGTATGCCCGGATCTCTGCCAGCGACGGGCAGTCGTAGACCAGCTGACCGTCGATGAAGATCGGCACCAGCAGATCCCGCAGCTCATAGCTTCCCTTAGGGATCGTCTTGTTCTTCCAGTAGTTCATCTGATGATAGATCGTCAGATCCTGGGACGGATCGAGCGTCTCATCGACCAGCGTCATGATGTCGCCAAGGGCCATGCCGCTTTCTTTGTCATAGATGCGGTAGAGGTTCTTCATGCCCGGATTGGTCACCTTTTCGATGTTCTCGCTGACCTTGATCTTCGGGATGATCTCCCCGTCCTTGATGACGGCACACAACTTGTACACACCGCCAAACACCGGTGAGCTCTTGCTGGTGACGAGATTCTCACCGACACCCAGGCTGTCGATCTGTGCTCCCTGCGACAGGAGGGACTCGATCAGAAACTCATCCAGCGAGTTGGAAACGACGATCTGGCAGTCCTGCATGCCGGCCTCATCCAGCGCCTTGCGGATCTTCTTGGAAAGATAGGCCATATCTCCGCTGTCGATCCGAACGCCTTTGAGGCGATATCCGTTGGGTTCCAGATATTCCTTAGCCACGCGGATCGCATTGGGTAGTCCGCTCTTCAGGGTATTGTAGGTATCCAGCAGCACCGTACAGCTGTCCGGATAGGTCTGTGCGTAGTTCAGGAACGCTTCGTATTCACTGTCAAAGCTCTGGATGAAGGAATGTGCCATCGTTCCCAGGGCCGGAATGCCATATTCCTTTCCGGCATAGGTCGTGGCCGTTCCCAGCACACCGCCGATGTAGGCTGCACGGGCACCATAGTTGGCCGCATCAAAGTTATGGGCGCGGCGGGCACCGAATTCCATGACCGTCCGTCCGTTCGCTGCCTGGACGATGCGTCTGGCCTTGGTGGCGATGAGCGTCTGGTGGTTCATCGCCAGCAGCAGCGCGGTCTCCAGAAGCTGTGCATCGATGATCTTCGCCTTGACACGGATGAGCGGCTCATACGGAAAGACCGGTGTGCCTTCCGGGATCGCATAGATGTCGCCGGTAAAGATAAAATGGCGAAGATAGTCCAGAAACTCCTCCGAAAATTTATTGAGCGAACGAAGATAGGCGATATCCTCCTCCTCAAAATGCAGATTCTGGATGTAGCCGATCACTTCCTCCAGACCGGCACAGATGCAGTAACCGCCGCCGTTGGGGTTGCTGCGGTAAAACATGTCGAAGACGACTTCTTCGTTTTTGTCTCGATTGAAATAACACTGGCTCATCGTCAGTTCATAAAAGTCCATGACCAGCGAAAGGTTCCGCTTGTCACGAAAATCAAATTTAGCGTCAAATGTCTTCATCTTCTAATCCTCAATGGAGCCGACCACGTCGATTCCATTTCCTTTCATCATCTCTAAAGCAAATGCATTCATCACCGCCGCATCGTGCACCTGATCGATGTGATAGGTCTCCACACAGTCGCTGACGACGATGATGCGCGTCTGCGTCACGTTATGCTCATTGAGCCAGGCATTCAGCGTCAGCGCAAACTGCAGCACGCAGATATCGGTACAGCAGCCGCTCAGCACGATCTCCTGGTATTGCTGGATCTCTTCGTTCAGAAAACGCTGAAAATCCGGACAGAAGAACGTGTTGGTGCTGTTTTTGCGCATCAGCTGGTGAATATAAGGCGTCAGCTCATCCACGACCTCATCTTCTCCGCTGCCGATCACGCAGTGCTGCGGATAGGACTGAAATTCTCTCGTCTTTGGCGGATGTGCATCCGCAACGAAGATCGTCCGGCATGCCAGCCGCTCGATCATGTTTTTGATCGGAGCGATGATCGAAGCGATCGCCTCATCATGCAGAGCGCCTCTTCTGACAAAGCCATTGACCATATCAATGACAAAGTGCACCGGTGCCTGCAGCTGTTCCTTTTTCATGGATGGGTATCGAAGCCCTGCAGTTGTTGTCAATCTGGCCATATACTTCCCTCTTTTCGTCTATTGTTTATATTATAACGCAAACTGCGCGGGGATTCCCGCTTTTTTTCGTGTTTCTCCCCTGTTTTCCTCTCTTGTCCCGCCCGGTGTTCCCTGTGAAGTACTCGCTGTGTACGAAAGGGACGATATGAAAAAAGCCGTGGATGCGATGAGCCGATCCCATCGCATCCACAGCCGATCATTCATGCCTTTGCGTCCGCTGTTGCTTTTTCTTCACCTTCCGCTGTCGGGTTCATCTTTTCCTTCAGCAGACCGGCCAACTCTTCCATCAGCGCCGGATTGCCTTTGATGAAGGCCTTCGCCGCTTCTTTTCCCTGTCCGATCTTCTCCCCGTTGTAAGAGAACCACGCACCGCTCTTCTTCACGATGTTGTGATCGACGCACAGATCCAGCAGTTCTGCCACATAGGAGATGCCCTCTCCGTACATGATCTCGATCGCTGCGGTCTTAAACGGCGGCGCCACCTTGTTTTTGACGACCTTGACATTGACCTTGTTGCCGATGATCTCCGTGCCGTTCTTGATTGCCTCGCTGCGGCGGATGTCCAGACGCACGCTGGCGTAAAACTTCAGCGCACGGCCGCCCGGTGTCGTCTCCGGGTTTCCGAACATGACGCCGACCTTTTCACGCAGCTGGTTGATGAAGATCGCCGTGCACTCGCTGCGGTTCATCACACCGCTGAGCTTGCGCATCGCCTTGGACATCATGCGCGCCTGCAGGCCGACCTGCGCATCGCCCATCTCGCCATCCAGCTCTGCCTGCGGCACCAGTGCCGCGACCGAGTCGACGACGATGATGTCGATCGCCCCGCTCTTGATGAGCATTTCCGCGATCTGCAATCCCTGTTCGCCGCTGTCCGGCTGCGAGAGGATCAGCTCGTCGATATTGACACCGAGGTTTTTGGCATAGTTGGGATCGATCGCATTCTCCGCATCGATATAGGCCGCACGTCCGCCCTTCTTCTGCACTTCAGCGATCGCATGCAGCGCCAGTGTCGTCTTACCGCTGGATTCCGGACCATAGATCTCGATGATACGGCCCTTTGGATAACCGCCGATGCCCAGCGCTTCGTCGATCTTGATCGATCCGGAACTGATCGCATCCACATCGACGGCCGCACGCTCGCCCAGCTTCATGATCGAACCTTTGCCGTACTGCTTCTCGATCTGTTTGATCGCATCTTCCAGCAAAGCATCCTTCTTGTCGTTCTTTACCACTTTTTCATCCATTGTCTGTCTCCCGTTCTTCTTTCAGAAAAGCGATGATCTGATCCCGCATGGCCGCTACCACGCGTTCCCGGACCTCATTTCGCGATGCGTGATCGATCTGGAAGTGGTACGTGCGGCATCCCCCTTCGAATGCCAGTGCACCGTATACACAGCCGGCCGGCTTTCCTTCCATGCACGCAGGTCCCGCATTGCCGCTGAACGATACGCAGAGATCCGCCCCCAGCAGGGATCTGGTATTCTCCGCCATCGCCTTTGCACAGGCGTCGCTGATGACGCCGTGCGTTTCAACGATCGCTCGGTCGACGTGCACGAGTCCCTCTTTCACGCTCGTCGCATAAGTGACGATGCCCCCCAGCAAAACGGCCGAAGCGCCGGGAACCTCTGCGATCCGGCTGGTAAACAGCCCGGCCGTCAGGCTCTCACAGCTGGCGATCGTCATCTTTCTGTTCTTTAAAAGTTCCACCAACTCTTTCATCATCACATGGTTTCCATCACGATATCTTTTAACTGCAGGAAATAGACGGCCCCGCTGTACAGAGAAGCCGCCGTTGCGATCCACAGACAGATGCCGCTGAGGGACACGCCGAAGATCGCAAATGGAAGATCGTGCAGCAGGACGAGGATGATGGCCGTCATCTGCGCAACCGTCTTCACCTTGCCGGCAGGACCGGCTGCCACGACCTTGCCGCTGCTCGCTGCACTCATGCGCAGGCCGTCGACGATCGTATCGCGTCCGATCATCAGCAGCACGGCGATCACGCTGATCCGCGAAGACCACGCCAGCAGGATCAGCAGCGTATTGACCAGCAGCTTGTCCGCGATGGGATCGACGAACTTGCCAAACGAAGTGATCAGATGATCCCGTCGGGCGATGTGCCCGTCAAAGAAGTCCGTGACCGACGCCAGGACAAACAGTCCCAAAACGATCAGATCGTTGTAAGGAAGCTGGATCCCCATGATCACCACACTGCCGCCAAGCGCATCGCTCATCGCAGAAATCAGATACACCGCTGCGATGAGGGGCACCAGCAGGATGCGCAGGATCGTTAGTTTATTTGGCAAATTCATTCTTATTCCACCATTTCTATCTGAATCGTAAAGGTAGCGCTGCCACCGGTCGTATTCGGTATGGACGCATCGATCTCCAGCTGTTCACCGTTGATCTCGATCGTATTGTAGGACATGAAGCTGTACGAGATCTCCACCTCGCAGCTCTTCTCCACCGTCAGCTCATAAGTGAACGGTTCGCTGGCGGAATACACCTGCTGCGGCGGATCGACGCTTTCGCCATCCACCCGCAGATCCAGCGCGCTGCTGCCGCCCGGGGTCAGCGTGAACGTCAGCACATCGCCCGCATAGACATTGTTCACCGTATAGGTCGTCGTACCGCTCTTTTCGATCGTCATCTCCTCACGCTCGCTCTCCGGGAGCGGCTCCTCTTCATTGCCGACATCCTGATTGTCCTGGATCGGCGGCGTGCTCTGAATGTCCGTGTTGTCCTGCGGCGCATCCGAACCGGAGCGCAGGAAGACGATCAGGGCAAAGATGATGATGATCAAAACGACCAGCACGATCGCCACAAAAGAGAGGAACGAGGCATCCATCCGGTTGTAGCGCCGCTGTTTCCGCTTTGGCGCCGGCCGTTTGCCGCCATCGTTGTTCTTATCCACTTTCGTCAGTGCTTCCGCCTGCTGAATGTGCTGTTCCATATCCGTATGCGTCTGCGTGAGAGCGATCTCCTTTTCCTCTGCAAATGCCTGGATCGCTTCCTGTACATCCTCGCGTACCATATCATAAGGAACGCCGACCGCATCACAATAAGCGCGCACGAAATAGCGCAGATAGGACAGATCTTCCTCAAAAGAAGGAATGTCCCGTTTTTCCAAAGCGTCAATGTAGCGCTCCGTCAGGCGGGTACGCTCGCTGATATCCGAAATGCTGAGGCCGAGTTCTTCTCTCTTCGTTTTTAAAATCTCATTAAATTTTGCCATATCATCACTACCTCACAAACATTGATTCCATTCCGTTAAAAAAAGCACACAAAAAATAAGCAGCTACAAATAACCATGCTAATTGTATCAAAATCGAGGAAAAAAGAAAATGGTTTTTCTTTGAAAACTTATTTCACCATATTTCCACATTCCGTTCACACAACTGCTTCATCTATATTATATAAAAAAGGAGAGGCGCTATTCCTCTCCCCTGTATGCTGCAAACTGTAAGCCATGTTCTGTTCCCTTGCGGGCGACAGCCATTTATCTACACATTTCTGTGTCCCGCGTCTGCTTCGTATTCGCATCCGCCGGCTCCCCTACCAAATTTGGGTTTCTCGCTTGTGGGGTTTACCCGTTCCACCCTGCATGTTTCCATGCAGGCTCGTCTCTGTGGCACTTTTACAGCATCTTTGCCATCGCTTTCGCCTCAGGCATCGATGCAGCCGTCAGGTAGAAACCTGCCTGGATTTATCGTTTCATCCAGCACAAACACTACGATCGTCACAGATCGTGCGAGCATGGACTTTCCTCTGACGTGACGCCAGCGGCTGTCCGTAAGCAGCACTACTTTTTAAAGACCTCGTATTCCAGGCGTGAAAGACGCTTCAGAATATCAAGCTGTGAGGAGGAAGGTACCTCCGCTGCCGGTTCCTCGCCCTTCTGCGCACGCAGTTGTGCGATCTCTTCCTGCAGACGGTCGATCTGGTTCTCATAGCTGCGCAGCTTTTCACCCAGTTCCTGCATGGTCTGCTCATACAGCTGATAGTCGCTGATGACCAGATCGAGAAACTCGTCGACCTCACTTGGAGAATATCCTTTCAGATCCACATGGAACTCTTTGTCCAGGATCTTCTTTGCGTCCAGCTGATACTGTGCCATGATCCCCTCACCTCACCTTTATTAGTTTCTCATTTTTTAACAGAAAAATCAAGTGCGGATGCAGGGAAACGGACGGTTTTGCGGACAAGGATAAAGATTGAATAATCATTTTCTTTACGTTATAATTAGGAAGGTGATAACTGTGATAGGATATCCGAACGGACATGGCAGCGGCAGCGGCCACACGCAGACGAGAAGCAAAGGCATCTCTGCGGCGAACCGCGGCATGAGCCTGGAGAAAGATCTCAATGATTCCAATACGTATTATCTGCAGAGCGGGCGTGCGCTCATACATAAGAAGCCGACCCCGATCCAGGTCGTCAAGGTCGACTACCCGGCACGCAATGCCGCCAAGATCACAGAAGCCTATTATAAGGTGCCAAGCACGACCGACTACAACGGCATCTATCGGGGACGCCCCATCGATTTTGAAGCCAAGGAGACCGTCAACAAGACGAGCTTTCCCTTCAAGAGCATCCATCCGCATCAGATCGAACACCTGCGGCTGGTCGGACAGCACGGCGGCATCGGATTCTTCATCATCCGTTTTCGCGCCTATGGAGAAACGTATCTGGTCGATGCACCGCTGATCATCGAGCGCTACGAACAGGCAGAGCACAAGTCGATCGCCTATGATGAGGTCCGCCGAATCGGCTCTTTGATCAAGGAAGGGCTTACCCCGCGCTTACGTTATCTGGATAACGTAGACGCCATCTATTTCAAGGAGGAATCACACCATGAGAAATAAATTGAAGAAGCAGCAGAACGGCAGCGGCGATGCACCTGCAAAGAAAAAGAAGCGTCAGCGGCTGGATATCTGGAACAAGCTGGCGATCGCCGTGCTGACGGTCGTGCTGGTCGGCTGCGTCAGCGTGTTTACCCTGCTGGTCAACGTCATCAGCGAAGCACCGAATTTCAATCCGGAACAGCTGGTGGCCGGTACATCCTCTCGCGTTTATGATAAGGATGGCAACATCATCGCGGAGCTCGGCAGCGAGCATCGCGACAACATCAAATACGAGGACATCCCGCAGGATCTGATCGATGCGTTCCTCGCCATAGAGGATTCCCGTTTCTTCCAGCACAACGGATTTGACCTCCCGCGTTTTCTCAGCTCCGCGCTCAACAACCTGGCCAGCGGTTCGCTGTCACAGGGCGGTTCAACGCTGACGATGCAGCTGGTCGACAACACCTGGATCGCCAATGCCAAGGCACAGGCGACCCAGAACGGAGAAAGCCTCTCGGCGATCGACAACATCAAATACAAGATCCAGGAAATCTACCTGAGCCTGCTGACCGAGCAGAGCGTCGGCAAGAAGGACATCTTGGTCAACTATCTGAACATGATCTGGTTTGGCAGCGACGGCGGGACCCGCGGTGTGCAGAATGCCGCCCTGTATTACTTTGGAAAGGATGTCAATGACCTCAACCTCTCAGAGTGTGCCTTCCTGGCCGGCGTCATCAACGCCCCTGCTTCTTACAGCCCGTACTATAATTACGATCTGGCTACGACCCGTCGCAACCAGACCCTGCAGCTGATGCTGCAGCACGGCTACATCAGCGAGGAAGAATATAATTTGGCCAGCAGCACCAATCTGGCTTTCCAGCTGGAGGAGAGCGAATCCTTCACGGAAGATCCATACCAGAGCATCGTGGAGATGGCGGTACAGGAAACACGCGAACTGACCGGCATGGATCCTTACACGACAGCGATGGACATCTATACCGGCATCGACAGTGAAGCGCAGCAGCTCGCCTATGACATTTCCAACGGTGAGGTCTACGCATTCCCGGATCAGTATTTCAATGCCGGTCTGACGCTGATCAACAACTCCAACGGCGAGATCATCGCAATGGGACCTGGCCGCGAGTACACCGGAGATTCCACCAGCCGCAATGCGGCAACCGAGCCGCAGCAGCCGGGATCTGCCATGAAGCCGATCCTGGAATATGTCAATACCTTCGATATCCTGGGATGGTCGACGACGCACACGGTCGATGACAAAGCGGATGACTACTTCCATATCGGCCGCGACCTGCAGAACTCCGATGGGCAGTATATGGGAGAGATGTCGCTGGCAGATGCGGTCAGCCTGTCACGAAATACCACAGCGGCCGCGGCCCTGCAGGATCTGATCGATTCACAGGGAAGCAGCTACTTCGTCCAGTATCTGAAGGATATGGGCTTCAACGATGATGTCGCAGAGGCCTTCGACATCCAGTACAGCATCGGCGGCGGCAACATGCGCTGCTCGACCGTCCAGCTGGCCAACGCCTACTCCGCATTGGCCAACGGCGGTGTCCGTGTCGATGCCCACGTCATCCGCAGCGTAGAGGTTCGCGGTGGCGACACGTATGAATACAATGCCGATGAGACACAGGTCGTCAGCGAAGGCGCGGCCTACATGATGTCCTCGATCCTGTACAAGACCGTCAACGGCGGTTACCCGATGTACACTTCCACTCTGGCAACCAACGCCTATTCCGTATTCGGCAAGACCGGTACGACCGACTGGGGCGATTCCGGTGCACAGTATGGCATTCCGAAAACGGCCATGAAGGATGAGTGGACCGTCGGCTACACCAGCGATTACACGGTTGCCGTCTGGACCGGTTACACGAGCACCGGTATCGAAAACGGCTACTACATCACGCTGCAGGTCCTCTATCAGAACTTTGCCTCACAGGCAGCAGATGCCATGCTGGACCTCGTCAGTGCCAATAGCACACCGGCCGATCTGGTACAGCCAAGCAGCGTCGTCAGCAAAGCCAGCAGGGACGGCGGACTGATCCTCTCCCAGTACTACAATACAGAGGAAAGCCGCAATGAAGGACTGAAAGATGATCCAAACAGCACACAGCGTCAGGAACGGATGGAACTGCAGGAAAAATGCAAGGACGACCCGACGATCGACGAAGACTGTGATGGTTATGAGGAAGCCATGGAAGAACTGCAGAACCGCTGCAGCGCCGATCCGACGATCGATGAACGCTGTGACGGCTATGAAGAAGCCATGCAGCAGCGCCAGCAACAGCAGGCCTGTGAAGCGAGCGGCGGTACCTGGGCAAACGGTGTCTGCACACCGGCAACCACCACCGTACCGGATAACCCGGGCTCCTCGCAGCCGGACGATGATGAAACGACGACCGCACCAAGCAACGGATGATCGATGATCCCGAATGGTCCTCAGCCTTTAAAGGCGGGCACATTCGGGGTCTTTTTCATTGTGTTCCCAGCGGATCGAACCATATCTTTGCGAAAAAGAAAAACGCCCAACGGCGTTTATTTTTGTATATTTTTCTCCAGGCGCTCCCGACGGCAGATGGTTTCGTGAAACGGACACTGTTCGCACTTGGGATTTCGTGCCGTACAGAGGTAGCGGCCAAAGAAGATGAACAGATGGTGGCCTTTGTTCCAGCGGCTGCGGTCGATCTTGCGGCGCAGCTTCTCTTCCACCTTTAGCACATCATCCTGCGGTTTTGCCAGTCCGAGGCGCTTGCTGACGCGCTCCACATGCGTATCGACGGCAAAGCTGGGAATATCAAAACAGACGCTGCGGACGACATTGGCGGTCTTACGCCCGACACCGGCCAGCGACATGAGCTCCTTGCGTGAACTGGGGACGATACCGTCAAAGTGAGAGACCAGCGATTCGCTCAGGGCCTTCAGCGAACGTGCCTTGTTGCGATAGAGCCCGATGCTGCGGATGCATTCACCGATCTCCTCCACGGACGCCTGTGCCATCGCCTGCGGGGTCGGAAACTTTTCAAACAGCTGTGGCGTCACCCGATTGACCGACGCATCGGTCGTCTGTGCGCTGAGGACGACCGCGACCAGCAGTTCAAACGGTGAACGGTGATTCAGCTCGCAGTGCGCATCCGGGAACAGTTTTTCCATTTCATCCAGGATCGCATCGCTTGTCATATGCTTCATCGTTTCCCCTCCTCATATTCCTGCGGTGTCAGTCCCCGCCGTTTCCATTCCACCAGGATCCGCTCGATGTAATCCAGGCTGCGCTTATCATAGACACCGGCCTCATACAGCGCATACAGGATCATCTGCTGATCGTACGTATCCATCCAGGCGGAGAGACGCTGCATCTCGGCCGAGCTCAGCGGCCGGGCAAATTCTGTTTCAAACTCATCAAACAAAGAGACGGTCTGTACGCTCTGCTCAATGGAGTGCTGGGAAGCATACGTTCCGCTGATGTCGAACACCAGCCGTCCTTCTTTCAGATCGATCTTCAGATAGCCCTTTGCGCTCAGAGCGGCAAACAGCTCATCGACCTGTTCGCTGTCACAATGCAGCTTGGCAGCGATCACATCATGGGTGATCAGCTGTCCCAGCCCGTTGAAGTAATCGATCAGAAGCAGGGTCAGCGCTTCTTCGGCCGTGACATTGAGCGATGCCAGTTCGCTCAGCAGCCACGTACGCCGGTCAAAATAAGGGGCATTCCAGCTGATTTCATTGCTCATCGTGCATCACTTCCCTTTCATAGATCACTTCTCGGCTGTCATAATCCAGCACGATCAAACGATCTGTACAGTAAACGAGATAAGCCGGACCTTCATATCCATAACCCAGCGTGACCGTTTCCACGGTATAGCCCATCTGTGTGACGGCCGTGCGGGCCGCTTCATCATCACGGGTCGTCTTTTCCCGGGTCGTGATGACCTGTCCCTCTTCATTGAACCAATAATAGGAGGAGTCATCCTCACCTGTGTAGGTAATATAACGGAACACATGACGTTCGATGTTTCCGACCGCTGTATGTGCTTCCTGGATGGTGCGCACTTGCTGTTCCAGCTTCTGCTCATAAGCGCGGGCCGGACCGCTGATGCTCAGGGACCACAGCACGGCGATGACAAGCAGCAGCACGAGAAGCAGCGATGCGCTGACTGCGATGCTCGCCCAGTTGATCTTATGTTTCATCCTTTCAGCCTCCTCTTTCTCCATGATTTTTATTATACATGATTTGACGAGAAAAAAACAGGCATTCTGCCCGCCGCAAACGGGTGACCGCCTGTTCGATCTATTCTGATGTGTGCGCCTCTGCCAGCGCTTCGACAAACCGTTCGCACAACTGGGCACTGCGACGGCTGGCCAGTTCCTTATACGTTTCAAAATCCAGCGCATTTTCCTGTTTCCAGGCAACATCTGACAATGAGCGCAGGATGACGAACGGGATCTGATAATGTGTGCAGACCTGTGCGATCGCACCGGCTTCCATCTCCGCACAGACCGCCTGCGGGTATTCTTCGATCAGCTTCGTGGCCATCGAATGGTCGACAAAGCGATCCCCGCTGGCGATGAGGCCCGGATGGGTCGGCACCCCCAAAGACTCGCTGACCTGCTGTGCTCGTGCGACAAATGCCTCATCCGCTGAAAACCAGAGGCCTTTGCCGGAGGGGCCGTCCAGGGCACTCGTATCATAATCATACTGGACGATCGCACTTCCGATGATGAGATCTCCGACGTCCACGCTGCGGGCCAGTCCGCCCGCTGTTCCGACGTTGAGCAGCGCTTCGATCGGATAGTGCTCCATCGCCACCGTCGTCGTCAGTGCGGCCGCCACCTTTCCGACACCGCTTTTCATCAGCAGCACTTCACGCCCCTTCAGCTGTCCGTGCACAAACGGAATGCCGGCATATCGTTCTTCTTTTGTATCGCTCAGACAGGCGCGGATCGCCGCCACCTCTTCTTCCATCGCCGCAACGATCAAGATCATCTCTGTTTCCTCCTGCAAATATAAAACTGTTTTTCTCCCGGAACGACGCCTTCTTTGACAAAGTCGGTCTTCACATCGAAAACAAGGCCGCACGCCGTCAGCTGCTCTGCGATCCATTCCGGTGCATAGACCCGCTGCACATGCTGTTCCAGCTGCACGCTGCCATCGTTTTCATAAAAAGCAAAGCTCTGGTAGATGCGGTCGTCCTCGCTTTCGATCGTCCACTGATAATCGTGCCCGTTGACCACGCCGGTCTCGTTGTACTCTTCCGCAAACTCATCGAGACGATCCATGCTGTGCATGTCGACGATCAGCACGCCCGCTTCGCTCAGACGCTTTTGACACTGCGCAAAGAAGTGGCGGACCTCCTCCTCGCTCAGCAGGTAGTTGAAGCTGTCACACAGACACACGATCGCATCATAGGTACCGTCCGGCATCTGCCGCAGATCCCCCAGCTGCCAGTGCACCCGGTCACTGTCTACCTTCTCCCTGGCAGCGGCGAGCATCTGCTCGCTGCAGTCAAAGGCCGTCACCGCATACCCGCGTCTGGCCAGTTCGATCGCAATATCTCCGCTGCCGCAGGCCGCATCCAGGATCGACCTGCCCCGGATGTTTGCTTCGATCAGTTCGATCCAGGCATCCCTTGCCTGTGCATCCTCTACCAGCGTATCATAATAAGAAGCCAGCACATCATACATCATAACGGCTCACCGGCAGATCGGCGTACAGCTTTTCCAGATGATAGACGCCTCTCTCTTTCTGTTCAAAGATATGAACGATGATATCACCGGCATCCAGCAAGATCCAGCGGCTGTCGCGGTTTCCTTCCATATGATCGATCCGCATTCCGTGCTCTGCCAGTCGATCACGCACATTATCCGCGATCGCATAAGTCTGCCGCAGATTGGCACCGCTGGCGATCACGACCTCGTCGATGGCAGGGTTCAGCTGCGAAAATGCATAGATGCAGATATCCTCTCCCTTTTTTTCATCGATTGCTTTACATATGATTTCCAGTTTTTCTTTCATTTACTTCTCCTTTTTCAGATAAGCCTGCTGCTCGTTCTTCACGCGCAAAAAGCCGGCATGCAGATCCTGACTGCACAGGGTGATCTGCTCACTGCTGTCATAACCGCGCCCGCGTTCCAGCTTGTCCGCACAGAAGAGGATCATCGCATAGGGATCCTCACAGTCGCCTTTGACGTGATGGAAGATGGCGCGCAGCACCGACTTTTCCTCGATGCCATACAGGCGCTTGGCAAGCAGGCTGCCCACATAGCCATGCCAGATGGCTGCCGGCTCCTCACACAGCGATGGGAAGAACCGTGTCATCCAGCGCTCCAGCTGTTCCTTCGGCATCTCCTTGGCAATGTCATGCAGCAGGCCCATCGTCCAGGCGATCGTTTCATCCAGTCCGTGTGCCTGCGCCAGCTCTGTGGCCAGCTGCGCCACCCGCACGCTGTGCGCATAGCGCTTTGCGGAAAGACGGCCTTCGACAAAGCTCTCCAGATACAGATGATGTTGGGCGATATAACGGCGTACACCAGGATGCAGCGCATACCATTTTTGTCCGCTGCGGATCTCACTGGAACTGACATCCACCAGCTCCATCGGCTGATAGCGCAACGGATACGATGCATGCTGTATCACATCGGCACCGGCGCGGGAAAACACGATGAACGGCACTTCTTCCAGCAGTGCATCCACCTCTTTCCAGGCAGACAGCTGCGCTGCCTGATCGCTGCCGATCAGCCAGAAGAAAGAAAAGGAAGGATAACGGCGCTTCAGCTCCCGCACCGTATCGATCGTATAGGACTTTCCTTCCCGCTCCAGCTCCAGCCGGCAACAGTGAATGTGACGATAGGGGGCGATGGCCCGCTCGATCATCGCCGTGCGGTCAGCGGCCGAAGAGAGCGTCCGATCCTTTAACGGTGTATCCTTGGTGACCATCAGCCAGACCTCATCCATCCCCATATGCAGCGCAGAACGGGCGATCTGCAGATGCCCGGCATGGATAGGATCGAAACTGCCGCCCAACACGGCGATCGTCTTCTTTTTGTTCATCCTATAAACCCATCAGATTCTTTTTGCTGCGGCGGTAGAGCACGAACGTATGCCCGATGATGTGCACGATCTCACTGCCGGTCTCCTGTGCCAGGATCTCTGCCGCCTCTGCGGTCGTCAGCGGTGCGCTCTTGAGCAGATTCAGCTTCACAAGTTCATGCGCCCGCAGGGAATCCTCCAGTGTATCGATCAGCTTATCGCCGATCCCGTCTTTTCCGATCTGAAACAATGATCGTCGATCTTGCGCCTCTTTGCGCAGTTTCTTCTTATCTTTTGCATCCAACATGTTATATCATCGCCTTTCTAAACGTTACATTGACATTGCGGTTGACCCAGACGCGGACCTCCTGGAAATCCCCGCTGACACAAAACCAGCCAAGTCCGTGGATCACCACATCCAGCTTCTCGTACCGGTGGCGACAGTCATAGCGTTTCATCGCCTTTGCATCACTGTCCAGAGTGGGAGAAAGCAGTTCCCCCAGATGTCGTTCCCACAGTGCATCGGCCTTGGCGGCCTTTCCGCGATGGATCTTCAGCTGATCGCTGAAATAAGCGACCACGCTTGCATCTCCCTTGGTGATCACATCCAGACGCACCATGCCGCCGAGAGCGTAGCTCTGGTCCTCATACAGCTGATAGACGCGCGGCTTGATCGCACGAAACGGGATGACGCTCTTCAGCAGCGCATCCGGTGCATGCGTCAGCAGCGAATCCTGTCGGGTGATGCCCGGTGTATCATAGATCGTATAGCCCTCCGCCGAGATCTCCACAAAATCCAGGGTCGTTCCCGGATGTGGGGATGTCGTCAGATCGCTGTCTGCACACAGTGCGTTGAGCAGAGTGCTCTTTCCGGCATTTGCCATGCCCATGACGATGACATCGCGCCCGTTGCGATAGCGATCGATCGCATGCGTGACTTCCTCGATGGAATGGTTGAGCGGATGATGCGGCGCTTTTGCGAGATGCTCGCAGAAGACGATGCCCTCCACCCGAATGCCTTCTTCCTTCAGACGGCGCAGGACGAACTGTCCCAGCTTTTCATCCGACAGCGTCTGCGGCAGCAGATCGCGCTTGGTCCCGATCAGCACGATGTCCTTTCCCGGCAGGTGACGGGCAATGCCCGGCAGCAGATTTGCCTCAAAATCAAAGAGATCGACGACCCACAGGATGAGCGCATCCTGCTGTGCGATCTTGGAAAGGACCTGGGAAGGATCGATCCCCTGCTGCATCGAGATCATCACATCATCGTAATGTCGGATGCGAAAACAGCGCTGGCAGAGCGCTGCATCCGCCTTTGGTGTATATCCCAGCGCATCTCGATCTTCAGACTGCAGTCTGGCACCGCAACCTTTACAATACTTTGTCATCATAGTTCCCCCGTTTCAGCTTTCCCCGCTTCTCCAGCAGGGAAAAAATCATCTGTTCAAAGACTCGGTTGACCTTCGTGCATTTCAGATCACGTTTGGCCACCGGATTCGTCAGGATCGTATAAAAATGCATGCGGTTGGCACCCAGCATGTCCGTCAGCAGCTGATCGCCCAGCACTGCGATCTGGTCGCTTCGATAACCGAGCTCGTTCATCATCTTTCGATAGGTACGCTTCAGCGGTTTCTTCGCAAATGGATAACAGGGAGCGTGAAATTCTCTGGCAAAGGTCTCGACGCGCTCCTTTACATTGTTTGAGACAAACGCCACCGCCAGTCCGCTGTCCTTCACCCGTTTGATGAATGCGCGCACATCGTCATCGGCTCTGGCATGGTCGTGCGGGACCAGCGTATTGTCGATGTCGCAGACCAGCAGAGCGATCCCCTGTCGTTTCAACCGCTCCAGATCGATCGCACGATAGCTTTCCACATAGTAATCCGGTGTAAACAGCTTCATGGGCTCCCTCCTTTTACGTATGCTGTATTATATCATAGAAACGCGGAAATGGTAAAGAATTCCCCGGTGGTTCCCTGCATCTGCGCCCTTGTTTTTTGACGAAAAAAAAGCCCATGTAGCAGACATGGACCTTTTGACCGTCTATTTGAGATGATCCAGCGTGTCAAAGCGATAGCCCAGCCGTTTCATCTCAGCGATGAAATCGCCCATCGCTTCAAAGTTTCCTTTGTTGCTGGGGTGCAGCAGATAGATCGCTCCGTTGTGATAGTGATCCAGCAGTGTATCCAGCGCCTCTTGTTTGGAGACATCGCTGCCATAATCATAATAGGCATGGCTCCAGAAGAATGTCTGATACCCCAGGTCATGCACCAGCTTCAGCGCCCGCTCGCTCGTTGCGCCCCTTGGGAAGCGAAAGAGCTTGGGCATCGGTTCCCCGATGACTTCCAGGTACGTCTTCTCTTCCTGTGTCAGTTCTTCTACGAATGCATCGATGCTTTCCGCATTGGCGAGCGTCGTCATATCGTAGTGATTCCACGTATGGTTTCCGATCACATGACCGGCATCGACCAGTTCTCTGACAAACGCGCTTTCGTTGCGGATGTAGTTGCGGGTCAGAAAGAATGTTGCCTTGACGTCGTTTTCATTGAGGACATCGGCGATCTCCTTGATGTAGGTGATATCGTTGCCGCCTTCGTCAAAGGTCAGATAGATCACCTTTTCATCCGGCCCCTGATAATAGGCGCTCTACGCAGCCAGCCAGTCCTCGCTTTTGGCTGCAGTCGTGCGCTGATGATCCTGTGACTTGTTGAACCACCATTCAAACATCGTATTATCGAACATGTCGTGATCGTAGGCTAGTTTGGTATTGAGCGGATCTTCCAGCAGACGGATCACACGCCGTGCGCGGGCGACATTGCCATGGCTGTCCTTCACTTCATAGCGGACCTCATACGTACCGCTGTTGTTGAAGTCGATCGTCGAAGTGCTCTTCACCTGATCGCTGATGTCCCCGTCACAGTTGTCATACGCCTGATAGCCGGGATCCGTAAAGTCCTCGCCGATGAACAGCGTCATCTCCTCTTCACCTTTCAGCCGCAGATCCGGTGCCTTGGTATCGCTGACCGTCACCTGCCGGACGACTTTTTTGTCGGCATTGTCCAGACGATAGATCACCTGATAGGTGCCCAGCTTCTGTGTATCGACCTGGTTCTCGACGATGATGTGCGCACGGTTGTCCATGAACCGATAGGTGCTTTTGGCCCCGGGGTCCTGATACGTCTCATTCATGTTGATCTCGATGTGTTCTGCGCCGATCAGCTCCAGCGTCGGCACGAAAAGGCCGCTGAAAAACAGCAGCTTGATGACGAGTGCCAACACACCCGCCGCAATGCCGATAAGGATCGAATATACGATGATGCGGCATCGTCTGCTCATACGTCCACCTCAATGCTAACGTATGCCGCAGCACGAAGGATTATGCGTTCTCTGCCGGCGCGCTGCTTTCGATGAGCGCAGGCACAGCGGATCCCATCCACGGCACTGGTCACGATGCCGCCGGCATAGCCGGCGCCTTCCCCGCAAGGGTACAGACCGCGGATGCTTCCCATCAGCGTCTGCGGGTCACGCACCAGCCGCACCGGCGAACTGCTGCGGCTTTCCACACCGGTCAGGATGCCGGTATCCGCAAAGCCGTGGATCTGGCGGTCAAAATGGCGGATGCCCTGTTCCAGCGCCAGCGTGATCGATGCATCGAAGAGCGGATGCAGGTCACAGAGG
>ERZ1643246.919-NODE-919-length-34596-cov-15.229698_pt1 | contig 34596 bp, 49 predicted proteins | sample MGYA00579265_ERZ1643246 | MGnify/ENA primary metagenome ERZ1643246 (study PRJEB29033, sample SAMEA4952261) | chicken gut metagenome | biome: Broiler Chicken; feature: Gastrointestinal Tract; material: Caecum | place: Ireland | collected 2018 | study: Broiler...
GTGCTACTTTTCCAAACATCCCATTTAACATATTATTCATAGATTTATTCCTCCCAAATTTCTTTTCTCAAATCCACCACACGATACTTTGCGTGGAACTCCTGTTTTAATATTGGTGGACGGGTTCGTGCAATGCTCTTTCCATGCTCCATCCAAGATTTCTCACTCTGTTATGGAACACCTGATAGTTTATTCCGTATTCTTTTGCCCATCGTGATATTGGCTTCGACTCGCCATTATATTCAAGATAAACATTATTTCTTGTGTTTAATGCCTGTTCGCCAAGAGGTATCCAGCAACAATTTTCTGGGCAATAGTTTCCGTTAACATCTTTTCTTTCGATTGTTAATGTATCATCATATCCATTGTTCAACGCCCAATTTATGAAGTTTTCTGGCCCTTTCTCACCAAGCCATTCGTCACATATTTTTATTCCCCTCCCGCCATAGTTTTTGTAAGCTGTAGTTTTTGGATTAAGGCATCTATCCTTTATTCCCTTCCATTCCTTGTATATTCTTGTTCCGCTCCATCCGTGTTTCTTCGCTTTTGAACTAACATCTCTGCGCAAACATCCGCACGATCTTATTAACCCTCTTTTCAAGTGTTGCGGCAGAACTTCTGTTGTATTCCCGCAATCGCACTGGCATAACCAATAAATTCCATTGTTTTTCCTGATAGCTTTAATCGCAAGTAACCGTCCATATCTATTTCCAGACAGATCAGTAAACAGCGATTCATACACTCGTTCTTTCTGCAAACATCCGCAACTTTTTGTCTGCCCGTTCCGCAAAGCAGATGTGGATACAATGGTTTCATTTCCGCAATCGCACAAACATCTCCACATATATACATTTCTTCCTTTTGGGGTAACGTGCGTCTCTGATTTTTCAATAACTGTTAATCTTCCGTATTTCTGACCTGTTAAATCCATTGCTACTGTTATAAAATCATCTCCTTTGTGAAGTCATAAACCCCATGCTCCATATCCTTTATCATCTGTTCGATTGTGCCGATCATGATTTTGTTCCCTCGTCTCTCTCTAATAATTTCCCGCAGTATGGGCAAAATCTTAATCCATGTCCCATTGGGTTTCCTTTTTCATTCCAGTAAATCCAACACCATTTTCCTTTGATTTTTTGAATTGAAATATTGTCAACATTTCTCAATATTTCACACTCATGATAATTGGTTGTTGTTTCGTTCATTCTTCCGCCTCACTCTCTAACCACTCTTTCATGGACTTGTACAGTCTTTCATATGTCGGAAATGAATTGTCAAAGCATTTTCCTTCAACATCATTTTTAATGCTATTAAGAAGCATATCGACCGCTAATTCATCCGTAGGTGCTTCCTTTGAATATCCGAGTTTTTCAAGGTTTGTCACTGTCAAACACCTCCATCTTCGGCAATGTTTCATCCGACAGTTTTATAGGTTCTCTTGCATCGACACTCCATCCATTTGGGTCTCCGCCACGATCAAGATACAGTTTGTGCCGGATCACTTGCCAAATGTCCTCTGCAATCATCATTTCTGCGGTTTTCAGTTGAAAGTTTGGTTGTGCAGTCTGAAAAGCCTTTTCAAATAACTCCTGTGACTCATTACGACGGTTAATATAAGCGTTAAATTTTCTATTATTGTCTTGGTCACTTTTGTCATATTCATATCCGCACAACGCTATGTTTGTCGCAAAGTCAAACCACTGATTCATCCTAAGACGGAAGTATTCTTCCAGGGCAATCTTGATGATTTCCGCTTGCTCTTTGGAAAGTTCGAGTGTGTATCTCATGCCATCACCTCACACATATAAAGTCGGCGGCACCGGAATTTCCTGCCCTATCGGTCTCCACAAATGCAAACAGTTCGGCATAAGGTTCACGTAGTCGCTTTTCGCCGGATGCAACTGCATGACCACTTCATCATCGTTCCAGAACATATCCTTTATCTGGCACATTTCCGTCCAATTGGGCATTCTCTTGGACGGACAAACCAAAACATGTTCCCATCCGCATCCCCAACTTGCGATAACGGTACAGTGTCGCAGTCTGGGCATGTGGAGTATGCCGGATAAAACGTCAATGCCTGTCTGAATGATTTCCAGTTTTGGATTTTCTTTGATTTCTACTATGGTTTTCATGCTCTATAATCCATTCCTCCTGTAGCCGCCGCAAATGCTTTCTGTTCTCTAATCTGCTGTTCTGATACACGTTCTCCGTCATCAATCCAACATTCTATTGTCTCTGTCCTTCCGTCTTTGAACTCTACCTCCATTGTCGGTGTCGCCCATGTAGAACCTGTAATTCCTGCGACTTTTAAGTATTTGCCTTTCCAGTCAAATCCTTTGCAGAATTCTCCATCCTTGAATACTGTATCGCAAGTCCAGCTCCAATCCTCACGCATGAAGCATTCTACGCTTTCAATCTGTTCTTTGTGCTGTTCTATATATTCTCTGATAAATTTTGTATTGTAATGTTTCATTCCACTTTCTCCTTTCAATCCCGGCAGAACCATATTCCGTTCACTTATTGGCAAAACTTTCAGCCGCCGGGGATGTTATTTATTCATCAATTCCGCCATTTCAGGAATTGACATCTCATTTCTTGCAATCATCAATGCCTGTAAATCTGATAGTCCGTACTTATCCCTGAAAGGTACAACCAAATCGCACATAGCTTTCTTGGTAAGTTTTCTGTTTTCAATCAAACTATTGTAGGATTTTTGCAGATTTCCCACTTCATTCATTACATTGTCCACTTACATATCCTCCAAATCCTTCATAAACGGCGGCATTTCCTGTTTCTTCTCTGCTTTCACTGTCTCTTTCTCTTTCGCCACGGCAGTCACATCAGCAACGGTTTTCGGTTCTGGCCTTTCCTCGATTATGGGCGGTTCCTCGACAACGAACTCCTCTTTGTTGGAATTTTCTGCGATTTCATAAGCCACATCAGCCTCAACCTGTTCCATGCGGTCAACGTCCTCTGTCCGCTCGTCTGCCTCCTGCACGAACACATCTCCGTGAGTATTGATAATCTGCTTCAACGCCCGGTTGATAACCGTTTTCTTTGCCATCTGGTCTGCAAACTTGCTGTGCGTGCCGGAACCCTCTTTGTATCCGTATCCCTGCTGCCATGACTGCTTAATCTGCTTGATATTCATAACTTCAAGCATCTTTGTTCCATCCTGCATGATAACCACAGCATAAGCACCGACAATCTTGTCATTGTCGATGTTCATAATACTCTGCTCATGCTTGTCCAGAATCTTATTGCCGTCCTCAATGTGATATACAAAGTTGTCGCCCTCGTAAATCACTTCCGCATGAATATCTTTCAGTCCAAACCGCCGGGCAATCGTAATGTTTCCAAAGTATGACCTCTGGAACTGGCATTTACCGCCGTAAGCGATGAAATAGCCCTGTTTCTTCTGGACTGAAAGTCCAAGGGTAGCCATATCCATAAGGCTGTTTGCAATGCTCGCCTGAGAACAGCTTTCCAAAATCGGTTTATGGTTTTTATCCTCTGTTTCCTTCAAAATGAGATATGCACCCATCAAAGCGTTTGCTACATTATAATCTTCTGGAAATGAAAGGCCGTATTTGCATTTCTCATTTAACTGCCGCGTAAGGCTGTCAATAAAGGCGTTGTTAATAACTGCCGCCGCCTGCTTATCCGCTGTTGCTACCTGTGTGTTTTTGTTCTCTGCCATTTAATTTTCCTCCATCTCTAAACCAGTTTTAACAACATAAACATCGCTTCTTCTAACCATTACCATGATAGAATCCTTTGGATTTATCATTTTTTTCAAGCTCGTCCTTTTAGAATTCGCTGCTTTTGTATCGCTGCATTTAATCCTCATAACCTCATGCTGGCTGTTAATAAAATCATTCATAATTTCTCTGTATATAGAACCGCCACTCATTCTTCCCCTGCAACTTTCAGGTATTTCAACATCATATTCTATCTCCATTCCGTACTTATTCTCCATTTACTTTTCCTCGCTTTCTTTAATCCTCAATTCTCAGTCCAAACGGAACTTTCCCATTTACAATGCTTTCCCAATGCGCTACCACATTCGGATGTGCCGCATCATCATACGGTTTTCTTGGCACAAACATAAATCCTCCTTCTTCCTTTTCTTTCTCTTTATCCCATTCTTCAGCAGTTCCACATCCAAAATGTTCATAGAAATCCGGGTCATCTCCATACTTTGGATATTCTGGATGCTTCGACTCAAAATCCTTTACATCATCTTTGAATTTATCCAAATCTCTCCTGTACTGCTCCATATCTTTCAGATATTTCTCATGCGCAGCCCTGCTTTCGGAAATTTTGATTTTCGCTTCTTTCTGAACTGCTTTCCATGTGTCGCTGTCGATTGAATGGAATTTGTATTCGTACTGTGGATAAAGAAGATTATCCATATCGAGCAATCTCAATCCGCATTTATTGCTTTCATAATTCATGTGTCTAATTACCTGCCACATCAAACAACCTGCCTGAAATCCAGTAATTCCTCCTCTTGCGCCCTCCGAATTATTAAAGGCAAACATAGCCGCCAATCCAACCGCTGCCATAGCGTGACACACTGTTCCGTAATCGTGAATGTAGTCCTCTGTCATCTCACGGAAAAACTCTGGAAATTCATCGGGTTTCATGCTTTTGGCACGTTTATACCATTCATTCTGCAATCCCATGTCCTCTGTGATTTCTTTCTTTTCCATCAAATTACCTCCACTTTTAAATCTGTATCCGTTACTTTCAGTAAAATCATCTGCCTATCCATCTCAGGTAAATTCTCGTCATTCACAGACTCTGTATCATCTATGAATACGAAAAGATTTAACCCGGAAAGTTCCTGAAATCCTCTCAGCAAATCAGCCTGAACCAGAATTTTCTTACTATGGTTCATATCTCGGTATTCAATGCCGTTTGATACCATACGGCACGTTTCAACCGGGTTTCCGTCCTGTGTAAACTCCAGAAATTCAAACTGAAACTCACTGAAAACAGGATTTATCATTCTTGCGATCCGCTCATTCTTCTTAATGGAAAAGTTTTTCAGAATGTCTTTCCGCCTCTGAATATCCGCTTCTTTCTGAGAACTCTCCCGGAACGCCTGATACAGCTTTTCGACTTCTTCCTCGTGCGCCTGTTTCTTCCGCTTAATGTTGTTGATTTCCGCATCAATCTTGGCGCACTCACGGATAAAGCCGTTCCGTTTTTCTGTAATCTCTCTGCGCTGTTCAGAACCGTTGTTCATCTGTTTTAAGGCTTCCTCTGACTTCTCGATCTCGGCGCTAATCTTCTGATATTCTGCATTGTCGGACAGGTCAACCGACTCCGGCAGTTTGGAAAGTTCGTCCTTTTTATCCTCAATTTCCAAAACCAAATTAAATATTTTCTTTTTTATTTCAAGGATTTTCCGCTCCGCTTCTGCTTGTGCTTTCTTTGCTTCTTTGAGGTCTGCAGCGGCTTTGTTACCGGACTCGGTTACTCTCTTAATTTCTCTGTCTTTCATTTCTTCGTAATTCCGTCCGGCAGACTTAATTCCCTCAATCCGAAGTGCCTTGTTCTTTTCAAAATCCTTGCGAATTTTTTCAGCCTTTTCTTCTGGGAACGTCTGTCCGCAGGTAGGACAAATCAATGAGTTTTCATCGAAAACTTCTGATTCAATAACTGCAATTTCCGAATCATCGAACTCTTGCGAAATCCATTTTGAATAATCTTCTTGCGCTTTCTTGACCTCTGCGGTGTGACGCTCAATTCCCATGCTGGCGTGTTTCAAGTCCATTTCAGCCATACGCAGGTCGTTTTCTGCGGATTTCCTGTCTTGCTCCAAAGAAAAAAATTCACCGTCAAGCGCTTTCTTCTGCTGAACAAGCCCCTCATTCGCTTTTCGCACAAGCTCAGACTGCTCAAACTTTAAATCCAGAATATCCTTTGATTTTTGGTCGTAGGCTGTCATTACATCGTTCAGAGACTTTTCCTGTTCATCCAAAATGGCAATCTGGTTTTCATAGTTGACTTTCTGCTCTGTAAGGCGTGTTATATCATCTTTGTCGGAGTCAATGGCCTTTGCCTTTTCATACTTCCATTCTGTCTCTGCTTTTGTTGTAGCTTTCTTCTGGTCAGCCAACTGTTTATTCAGTGTCTTCTGTACCTGCTCAATCGGATGACCTTTGGTGATTTCCTCAACTTCTGCGAACTCCACGCCAAGAGATTTTATGTACTCATTCAGGTCAAATCCTGCCATTTTCTCCAGAAACGCCCTCATATCCGTTGTGGATTTCAAAGACAAGAAAGCATTCGGGTTACAGCAGGCAAGCAAAGTTTCCGGCGGGCAGATATTATCGGAAATAAACTCGTCCAGTTTCTTCTGGTTAAATGCAATCCCGTCCACCGTGTAGCTGTTCACGTTACTTCCTGGAACGTATTGCATCACACCATCCACACGCTCGCGCTTCTGCTTCGTGATTTTCTTGATTTCTGTCTCTTTCCCGTCAATGTCCATAACTATAGTTCTCTCTACGTCTACGCCCTCGACTTCCTGTCCGTCTACAATCGGGCGAACATTGTCTGCCTGTGTTCCGTCCGCGTTCTTGCCGGTCAACACTTCCATAACAGAGTTCATCACTGTGGACTTGCCAGAACCGTTCTTTCCGGAAACCCTGGTTTTCTTCCCGAAAACTGCGTGAAACTCACGCTCTCCGCTGAAGCAACGGTAATTATTCAGCATCAGTGACTTAATCTTTACACTCTTCACTCTCTACTACCTCCATCTGTGATATTGAAACTTCGTATGCCGTTCTTCTTTCTGAATATCCCTCTGAGATTTCTTTAAAATATTCACGGCTCTGTATTCTTCCCTGAACTTTCAGCCTTGTTCCGACTTCAAGTCCGCTTGCAAATCTGGCATTTCTTCCCCAGCAGATACATGGAATATAGTCTGATTTCCCGTAGGGACGGTTGACCGCAATCATAAGATCCGCAATTTTTCTCCCCAATGGAGTTTCGCGATAAACAGGCCTTTTGCAGATATACCCATCCATACAGATTTCGTTTGTGCTTAAATCTTCTTCATCATTATTCAGAATAACAGTCACTTCCTTTGCAAAAACAGAAAGCGCAAGCCTGTTTTTATCTCCTTCGTGCTTATTATACGAGCGGAACTGTCCGGACACTTTAAAAACCATTCCCATGTAATTTTCACTGATATTTATTAACCTGTCCGAAATCATGACCGGAATTATATCTTTGGTCCCGCTCAATCGTGCCGTTTCCAGTTCTACAGTGTAGAATTTTTCTCCGAACACTTCGTGGTTAAGCGTAAATTTCGAAACCACTTCTCCCTCAATCAAAACCTTATTTGTATCATTCAACTTAAACATTCGTGCTCCCTCTACTTCCCATGTATTCTTTCCAATTCTGCAGATCGTGCAAGGATTTTTTCAGCATAACTTGACAATTCGCCAGTATCCCAATAATCATTCGCCATGCTGGAACCGTTATATACAAGGAGAACCATTCCGACATCTTCATATTTATCAAAAAGTTCAGCCAAGTAATCAACACCTACAAGAATATTCCCGTACGGATCTGTGAGATCCGTTACTCCCAGCCTCTCCATGCGCTCTCTATGCCATTTTTCGGATACCTGCATCAGCCCAATACAGCCACCGTTCTGTGCATCCAGATTCCAATTTGATTCCATCTCGATAATTGCCTCTACCAATTCTGGGCAAATATTTCTATCTTCGCAGACGATTTCGATATATTCATGCATATTCTGTTCTTCGTTTTCATGCGCTTCGACCAGCATAGAACATGTCAAAACAAGCAAAATTGCAATGATAACTGCAAATACAGCTATCCAAAATTTAAGAATTTTTCTTCCCATATTGTTACCCCACAAACCACAGCGGTAAAAATAATCCCGCAAATATGATAAAAGTCGCAATCAATTCTCCAACCAATTTGATTGCATTTTTCAGTTCACATGACATCGCGTATCTTTCCTCCTTTATCCCTAAACCCTTTTTCCAGTCTAGGGACCTCTTGTATAAAGCGTTCACCATCCATATCACATATTATCTTGAACCACTTTCCCCGAAAAAATGATTCGCAGGATGATTTCAGCCATTTCATCTGATTCATGTATTTTGATTCTTCATTTGGATGCTTTTCCACATACCGAACAGCTCTCTTGTAATCTCGTGCAGCAGACATTACGATTGCGAATCGCAGGCCGTCATATCCTGCCAGACCTTGCTCATTTGCAAACATCATCTTGTTCTCCTTCGTGTCCCCCTAGTCTTTTTTCGATTTTTCTTTCTTTTAATTGTCTGCCCCATTATTTACATCTCCTTCAACGTCTGCGTTATAGTAGTTATATCCCTCACCGTCCTGCGACACGTAATCATAACTATTCCACTGGTAAATCCAGTACACATTGGTTCCTATCAATCCAATAATTAGGATTATTATTACTCCTATTAAGTAAGCGATAATTTTATTTTTCCTTGCATCTTTCTTATCATTATCAGCCATAACTTCAGATGCCAAGCTGCTCTTTGATTCGTCGTAAAACTTCTGGAGTTCTATATAATGTTCAAGAATCTCGGACCAGTTTTCAGGTACATTGTTCTGCTTTTCCATATAAAAGTATCCTCCTGAAATTGTTATATTTGCCAATCACAGGAGAATATGGTATACTTCTTCTGTAACTGACTAAGTGCGTTTTAGTTGGTTACACGTCCCGGCGGGAGGCCCTAATCTCCTGCTGGGGCAACTTTATTCTTTTAAAAACACAAGCATTACTTTTCCATCATTTCTCTTGTCTGCTCTAAAAAGTCGGAACCCCTTTTTCAGCAGCTTGTTGATGTATTCTGCATCCATAGAATCTACTCGATGCATTTTCATACAAACATGACCTCATGCGTCTGTCGGTCATATTTAAGCTTGATTGTGTCGAGATCTCCGTCCGTCAGTACAGCTTCATCCCCGACAACCTTAAGGTTAAACCATTCTAAATCGTTCCCTTCGCTCTCCAAAAATTTGCGGAATGCAAACTCCGCGATTGTCTTTGCGCCTTTACTCATCCTTCTTCTCCTTTAAGAATTTATTTATAAAATAAATTTGTCCTTTGCCAGTTACCTTAGTTGTACGTGTTAATCTCACGCTTCCATCCGGATTATTGATGGTGCTTTCTTTAATTTCAAATAGTCCCTGTTCTATATATCTTTGAGTCGGCATATTGTAGCTACTTCCGAAACTCATAAGATACCCATTGCTTCTCATCCATTGGAAAAGCCGCTTCTGCCCTATTGGATGTCCGTTCTGGCAAATCAATTTAGCCAAGTCTCCGATTAAAATTGCCTGTTTTGAAATTGACACCGCATCAGCAAATACCTCTTTGGGTTTCATCCTTTCATTCTCAATAATTAAGGCCCTTTTTTCGGAAGTAAGTTTTTCTATTGTTCTGTCTGCAAGCTTCAAGGCTCTCGCCATGACTTGTTCCGGTGTGTTCCAAGCTCTCTCCAAATCAATTAAATATTGGCGACACTGTTTGCCTTTATCGGTTCTGCTCATAAGACAGATATGTTTCGCCATATCAACAGACAGATCATAGTCTTCAATTTCTCTTTGTACATCCCTGTTCCCTTCCTTTTGAACCCGTACCTCCAAGTACGGGTTGGAATAATCCTCTCCTTGTACGAAACCTTGGCTATTTGTTTCAAACCATGCGCTAAATCGTTTCTCAATTTCCAATGCCTTGTACAAATCTCTGGCCGACACCATCGGTTCGTCTGTATCATTATACTTAATGGGAAATAATTCTCCTGTCACTCTTTAATACCCTCCGCAATCATTATTTTAATTCGTTCTTTTAAAGAAACTGGAGGCTCATAGCAGTCAATAAACTCATGCACATCAGCAATGTACTTCCGCTTAATACTCTTATAGGAGGCGACTGCGCCAAATTCACACTTCAGTTGCCGGTACATGTCGCCATATACGCTTCCTCTTATACTCGCGTCTCGATATGCTTTGGATTCCTTCCCGCCAAGAACGCTGACGCCTTTCCGATTTATATGCCCCTGGATCTCGTCTATTTCGCATCCGTAAAGCGGCATATCTTTTTCAAGGCTATCAACTCTCTCGTTTACAGAATCAATCCTCTTTTCCAGTTCCATATTTCCCTGCGCAAGAAGCTTAATCTGCTCTTGAGTGTTCATAGGCTTCATCGAATATCCGCCTGTTTTTCTGATTGATGGAAGTACTTCGCTGGTCACCCAATGCTTGAATTTTTTGGCGCTTGATAATCTGCTTCCAAAAATCAAAGCATACAATCCAGATTCATTGATAACTACCTGTTTTGGATTGCCCCTATTTCCGTCGGGAATTGCGACGGTATTCTTGTCCTCTTCTTCGACATGAGCCATTAGCGCGTCTCTGGTGTTGGAATATCCCAATGCCGTTGCTACATCTTTCCCGATAAACCACGGCTCTTCGCCAATGCGCATCATTCGAATTTCTCCGAACTGTTCATTTTTAAATATCTGTAATTCGTTCAATTTTTCGCTTCTTTCTTCCTTATTTAATGCAAGGCTAATTTTTATCGCTTCATCAACCTTTTTCATGTCTTCTGTATTTAACGTGCAAATATATGTATCTACCCGGTCTTTATCGATGGTCCTTATCTGCTCCAGAAGAACAGCAGAGCTCGTCCTCATTTTCTTTGAGCATCCAACCTCAACGTGTGTAGGAAATGACAATTTCTTTTGTGCAGAGCTAATCGGAGCAACTATAATCGTGCCACTGTACTCGTTCCCGTAATTATTTTGAATAATCAATACCGGTCGCTTTCCACCCTGCTCACTCCCTATTACCGGATTCAGATCTGCCCAATACACATCTCCTCGCTTAATGTTTTACGCCCCCCCTTATTGAACATATTTTGTTTAAATCATTAAACTTTGTCGACATAAAAAATATCGCCTACTTTCATATTTAAAGCCTTGGCGATTTTGGAAATCGTGTCGGCGGTGGCATTTACAGATCGCCCTGTCTCTAAACCAGATAAAGTTGCCCTAGAAACATTCGCCTTTTCACAGAGCTCTTCCTGTGTCATGCCGCGTTTTTCCCGTGCTTCCCTTATTTTGTATCCCAACTTATAACCCCCTTTCCGTTTGTCTGAATGTAGTATATTATATTAAACAATTTTTGTCAAGTATATTAAACGAATTATTTTTACTTTATTAAACACATTAATTTTATTGTATTAAACACCTATTGACTTTTTGTTTAACGTATTATACAATTATATTGAACTCATTAAACATCAAATCAGAAAGGACGCGACATATGACTCTAGGAAAAATAATTAACAATTACAGAAACTTGCACGCACAATATTTGTCAAGAGGTTTTTAAAGAAAAGGCGGGAAAATTATTCCCACCTTTTTCAAGTTCCAAAGACTACCGATATCCTGCCACCACCAAGATGTTCACAATCTTAATTCATTATTTTACAACAAATACAACTCTCTCGTCCGTCCAGAGATTAACGCTGTACTCAATCTCTATGCTCTCGGCATCTTCTGGGATTTCGAAGTAAACCGCTCCCTGCGTGGTTCTTCCCGGTGAAAGCGTGGCATCCAGGCCGTTATCATCTACAAGCCACGTCTGATCTGCATTCTGATTGTCTGCGTAGCACTCCCAGTCCATCATGCTGGAAACAGTCTGGTCCGTATCAGATATATTCTCGAAGTTAAATTCAAACCTCCAATACTCATATCCCTCTTTCGGCTGCATGAACTCATTTTCTTCAATGTATTGATCCGCAGACACAAATGTAATCCTCATGTAGTCCGTTTCCACAATGTCGCCAACGCTAAAGGAGTCGCTTGATTCTTCCTCCGCAGTCTGTTCCGATTCCTGCTCCATCACTCCGGTTTTTTCAGCCACCGGCTTGTCTTCTCCACCTCCGATTATCCCGATTAATACAATCAGGACCATAAGCGCCGCTAGAACAATCAAAATAATTTTCAGACAGCTTCCCTTTTTCTTTGGCTTTTCATTCCGGTTCTCCGAATTGTGAGTTTTTTTCGGTTTCGAGCTTGATCCTTTGTTTTCAGTGGGTTTTTGAATTGGGCATCCGCAATGCGGACAGCTTTTTGCCATTTCACTTATTTCCCGGCCACACTCCGGGCAGTTGATTAATGCCATGAGAATCCCTCCATCTTTCGTGTTTTTCCATATTATACCACATAAAACCTTTTGATTCTACATGGTATGAGGAATTTTTCTCTATTAATCATTATATCCTCCTTTATTTTTCGTATCCGAAATAGTGCTTTAAATTCCAGAGAATCATATATGTGGTATATTAAACGCATTTTTGCAAAGATTGGTCAATATCTCATCCGACATGAAATGAGATATGGAATAATCCGGCACAACGCCAGATAATCGATACTTGCCATATTCCGTTGTGAAATACCTGTCAATCAGTTCTTTGTAATCTTCATATGCAGTGATATTATATTCATACAGCAATTCCGTCGGAAAACCGAAATTTATAAACAGACGCTCCAATGCCCTGTCGGATAAGACGGGATGATGCTTCCCAAACGTCTCATAATATCGTTGACAGAAGTACGCAATGATTCCTGATAAATCATCAATCTTTTTGGTGTCTGTAATGTTATAGTTTTCAGCCATTCTCTTAAAACGGACAGCATAATGGTTTTTTATCTCATCCAAAGTACAGTTATTCATATCCAAATAGGGCACACGTTCTTTTTCTTCTGAAAAAGACGCATTTATAGTGTCTTCTAATTCTTTAGAATTAGAAGCATTTATATTAGTATTTTCTTCTTTTGTAATTTCTTTATTTTTATTTAATTTATTATTATTTAATTGTGATAGGTTTCCCGCCGACGGTTTATCCGTTGACGGATTTTCGGTCAACGGTTTTTCGCCCAACGGTATTTCATATAAAGTATAATCAGCAGAAGAAAATTTCCCGCTTTTATCCTTTGTTTGAACACGGACAAGATATCCGTTTTCTTCTAGCTCTCTCAAAGCAGACTGTATACTGGATTTCCCATCCTTTAAAATCGTGCACAGCCCATTTACTGTATAATCCCATTCGTTTGGAAGGCTCAGCATGGTAGTGAGAAGTCCTCGAGCCTTTAAGGATAAATTTTTGTTTTTAAAGATGTTATTATCTATTGTTGTATAATTAGTCTTCTTATTTATTGTGATTTTTGCCATATGATATTTACCACCCTTCTGTAATATACCCTGTTGATATATTGGCGGGCAGGTACTAGGGTTTGTACTTTTCAGGAGCGACCTTATCCCGCCATATATAGAAATCGGCATAGCCGTATTCCCCAAACAAAAAAAACGCACACAAAAAGACTTATGCATCGCATCATAACCTTGTCCTTTTGTATGCGTTCATTCAATTTATTCTATTATAACAAAAAGCCCCTGTGCATTACAAGGGCTTTTCTGCTGCATTATTTTTATTGTTTTGCAAGTAACGCTTTTACTTCTTCCATGCTCTTTCCACTTGCGGAAATAATTTCGTAAAGTTCGCTTAAATCTTCCTGCTTCTTTTGCACTTCTAACTCCTTTCGCTGTGCTTTTAAAGATTTAAGCTCTTCTTCTTTTACTGCAATTGTCTCGTTGATTTTTTCAATCTGTTCCGATATTGTAAGCTTCTTTCTTCCTGCCATTGTATTTCCCTCCTATAATGATTATATACCCATCTTATCATATCTATACAATTTTTCAATATCCCTTTTGCATCAATTAAGGTGCAGATGAGTATTAGACCGGGTATTATGTTGGCAAACTTGATGTAAATGGTATCTGTTGCATCACCGGGAAACCGGGCCACATTCCCAATGTATATCCCGCCGCTATTTTGTCTCAAAGCGGCAGAGAACGACTATTTTTATCCGGCTCTCCCGTTGGATATATAGCGTCACAGAAAATCATTCATTCTTTACAATGGATGTTCTACGCTGGCATAAATAAATATCGAATTGAAGTGAGAAATTTTAAAACCGAAGTGGGATTAGATCCTAAACATGTCATCTGTGTAAAGAATCGACATAACAGAGAAATAGATTATGATATTGCAGTATACATTATGGGACCAGAATTAAGAGAACAGATCCACCGTGAATTTGCCCCATGTTCAGATCAAGAATTCTACAATGAGTATTCGAAAGCATATTTAAAAAAAACAATAAAGAATGGTATCCAGAAACTTTATTTTAAAGCATAGCGCAGGAAAACTGCGCTATGCTTCGTGTATATCATTTGTTATACGCCCAGTTTAGATTGTTGGGGTCGCTGTATAAGTAATACCCCAATACCATTGCGTACGATCTCCAGTATCTTGATCGTGTCCTCCGCCCAGTCTAATTTCGCAAGTGTCACCAGCATTAAGCGATACGGATACGGTATTTGTATATTCTGTTATCGGTGTATCAGCATCTCCCTCTTTTCCACCATTCCAAACACTTTGATTTTCAGCATTATTTTTGTACAATTTTGCGCTATACGCATACCATGCCCATCCATCAACAGGTTGTGCAGAAAGTACGCATCTTACTGATACAGTACATGGGCAATTGGCTTTAATAGTGCCTCTATTATCACCATAATTCCAACTAATCGCATTACCATTTAGCGTTTTAGCGTTGATTGTATCCGGTGAGCTATAAATTCCACCATAGGAACCACTACCAATTACAACATGTCCATCAGCTCCAACACGAATTCCTGCACCATTATGTGTAGCCGTTGCCTCAGTGTACGCGGCCTGCCACATAGCATAAAACACTGTACTCGCACTAAGACTTACACTTTCTCCAGCATCATACCTTGTTCCGCTTATGCTTCCCATAGCCCAATCCACAAAATTGTAATACGATTTAGAAAATCCATTTGAACGTAGAGCAAAAGATGGATTTGATATATTTCCGTTATTGTAATATCTTGTTCCGGATTGGCTCGCAGTGCTTCCTCCTGTGCTACCATTTCCGTTATAGCTCAACGTAATAGTCTGCCTAAATACCGCATAAAGTGTCACATCATCGCCGGTCATAACTTCGTTGGAAAGCACGGACCCGTTTGCCGCGGTATCTTTTCTCCATCCCGCAAAAGTCCATCCTGATTTCGATGGAGTAAATGTTGAAGGATTAAGGATAGATTCATCAATATCGACCTCTTCTGTATAAGTGACATTCGTATCGACATGATAAGTTACCATACCAGCGTTTGGGTAAATTCGCTCGTTTCCGAGGTACATCCTGTGGATTGGGATGTTCCCCAGATACATTTTAATTTTATAACTGTTTCCGAGATAGGTTCTCCCCATAATCATCCCTCCAGTTCGATATACACCGTAGAAGAATCTGCGCTTGAAGGTGGGGAACCTAGTACAAATTTCAAGCCGGATAAAGCATTCGTATTATCATTTACCGCTTTGCAAATTTGATTTACAGCCGCCGCACCAAAGATGCTTCCTTCTGCGTCATACTCTGTTACGTCGTCCATTGTATAATTTCCATCATCCTGAAGTTGAAGTTTGTATCTGCGCTTCCCATTCATAGAAGCAGACAATACATCGTCTTGATAATTTGTAGGCAAAATAGCCATTACGGTTTCACTCCTTTCACATTTCCAAGCCGAAACGCTAATCTCGGGATAATTGCCATCTGTTGAATCGCCATCGTGTAATATTTTAGTAACGCAGACTCAATCCGGTTCAATTCCTGATAGTCTATAAATGGGCCATTTTCAAAAAATACCTTAGACGCACCTATATCTGATGCCGGAAAGTTTTGCTTTATCAATTCCAGATTAGTCTCGAACAGATTAAATTCTGCGGGAGTCCAAAATCCAGCGTAACTCGTCTTGTCCTCTCCCATTTCTGACAAAACAAAAGACTTGTACACCTCATTCCCAATCTCTTCAAGATATACTATGTTGTTCTTAATTCTATTGTAATCTGAGATATTGAACCTGTCCGTACTTACCCAGTTTGTTTTCGGTGTTTCCCACGCCAATTATCTCACCTTCCTTGCTTTCATGCTTCCGCTCCATCCTCCATTAAACGACAGAGAGTTTTCATAAGAGCGTATTTCTGCGTCTTCCATGTTTTTTCTCTCTAAAAAGAAAAGGTCATAAGCATCTACCCGCGGATCTCCGCGCCAATTAAAGCTATAATCTACATCACCAAGAAAATAAGACGCAAGCCATTCTTCCAAATCTTTTGCGTGCGTTTCTGTGCTTACAAGCGGATTGCTCCACGTCTTTTCAAGCCCGCTTGTATTATACTGTTTTGTATAATTTGATTCGTATTTTACATACTCATATCCTCGAATAGACAGCTTTTTATTTACGCCAGGCTCTGTCACATTTGTAAACCTCACAGTGACAAAATATGCACTACTGTCTATGATTGTTGTAGTTATTGTGTCTGCAAGAAGGGCCGTGCCATCCGGCTCTCCTAATACCGCTTGGAATCCATACGAAGCTTCTGAAAGATATACGGTATATTCCATTCCCTCTTCCGAAATCACGATGTCTTCCGATTGTAATTCGTCTATTTCTTCCGTAGAATTTGAGTAAGTAGTTTTCTTAACCGAAATACTCTTTATCTTGTCTTGCCGTGTTGATGACGGAGTGTTGCCTGTAATCTCATGATATGAAATACGGTAATCGGTTGCTTCTCCAAAAATCACTCTATCAAGAGTAATTCGGCTGTTTGGATATCCCTTTGTAAACTCAAATTCGATTTTGTCAAACAGTTGCAATTCTTCCGTAAAAGCATATCTCAGCGAAGGGTCTGTTACTGTAAACTCCTGTACCGGTTCGTTTACATAGAACGTCCGAATCAGGAATTCTTTAGGGGCCACATTACGGAAAATGAATGTGAGACCAAAGACTGAATATCCGGCTTCAAGAGTTATTGTAATTTGTGGGTTTACATCAAAATACCCATAATCAATGTCTATCGACTTATCTATAAGACTTCCCCAAGTCTCCCCAGATAGTTTTAAACTTTCCCATGTGTAGGTATTTTCCAGTGTTGCCCATGTCACTCGCTCATCGCCGCAAACAGAATCGCTCACATATCCTACATCCAAATAATCTGTATTGCTTGGAAGAAAATAAACACTTCCATCCACAACGGAGAAGTCATTGGACTGCATAGCATATGCATATTTTGTCTCTTCACTTAGGATATTTGACACGTTTGAAAAATCTGTCTGGTCCGATGATTCCACTGTCATGTCCGGAAGAAATAATGATTTTAACTGTATCTGTTTTTTTCGATTTTGAATTAATACACAGCGTCCTGCATTTGCAATAATCTGCAAGGCTTCTGTGTGCTTTACCGCAGGCATCGGGTTGTAGACTATAACCTTTTTCAGATATGGATCAATGTAATACTCTCTTTCATCAACTCCTGCATCCAGAATTACGTCTTCTGCCAAATCATAGAGTGTTATTCCGTTCGAATAAAACTTACCCTTGTAATACATTCCAGTCATCAAGTCAAATCTATCCGTCGCAGTAAATTTTGCTTCTCTATCATTTGCACTCCATGTCTTCAGATAAGACGTGTTCGGAGGCAGCCACTCAATTTCTCCGTTCCCAATGGGGTCGTATCCGAAGGATACTTCTATTTCCTGCCCTTGCTCCATGTATGCAATAGCACTTTCCGGATTATCTGCACTGTAATACAAATCATAATTAGTTACAGAAAGGGACATATCCTGTGAAGGAATGGTTTCAGAAATTGGAGAAACATAATCCTTAAATGAGTAATTCTTTACCTCTTTGTTTGTGAAAGTGTTTGCGATTCCGCAATTAAATTTGTATATTCTAAGTTTCCCTTGTCCATTTACCATTTTGGTCGGAGTTATCTTGAAAAATGACGTACCATCGAAAGTATCCTCTGTGCTCCAATATCGCTGTGTATTTCCTTTGTATTCATATGATACCGTGTCATTTTCTATAGCAAAGTCAACTGGATAACATTCTCCGAAATCTATTGTGAGTCCTTTAATGTCCAGCCCGGAAAATTGAAAGACAACATAAATAGTGCCAAGAATCTCTTCTGTTACGAGACCATTATTGAATAAGATCTCCCCGCCTTTTTTCGGAAGAAAATACATACTTCCATCTACATGTGAAAAATTCTCTTCCTGGGTAGCATACAGGGTTTCTGGTTCATATCCGTCAAATGGTTTTGTGAGATTTGAAAAGTAGGTGAAGGAGTTCCTTTCATCATTTACGTTTGCCCTTTTCTGCGCCTCTGAGTTGATGACTCCGATATACACCTTTATATATCCCCAGTTTCGGAATCCCGACTCCTTCATGGCTTCTTTGTATTCTTGACTGCAAGCCTGCATAACTACACCCCGCAATCTATAATATTGACCTTGCACTCGGTATACCAAGTTGGTCTTCCATCAGCCCCTATCCAAAACGGTGTTGCCGACCTGTCTCCGGGGTACATTTTCAAAGTAATCATTCGATTATTTACCATATCTGGAAATGTTACAGTTGCATAAAAATCGGAAAACGCTTGCAAAATATAGGACCAATCATCCGCCGAAAGCCACGGCCACTCCAAAGAGTTAATTTTATACTGATCACGCCCTATCTTTTGTCCGACAACCTCCGCATTAGCATTTCTAGCTGAATTAACAGTCGTAGTCACTATAAAATTTAATCCATATTTAGGATATGGCATCGCTCTGCCATTCACATAAATCATAGGTTCCATAAGGTTTCCCCCAAATAAAAAGGATAGCCGAATATATCGGCTATCCACTAAAACTATATCCATTTCTCGCTCTTCTAGCATCGAGTGCTGAAATCATCTCTCGTCCATCAAGACTAATAGAAGTATCCTTGTTTAGAATTTCAAGCAAAAGCTGGTTTTGCTGTGCCAGAAGTTCATTTTGTGCCATCATAGCGGTTGCTACGCCAGCCGCAATTCCATCTACAATCTGGTCATTATTTGCAACAGCGGTTCTGCCTCCAATACTTCCCACCAACTCAGGGCCAGCTTCGTTCGCCACGAATAGTTCTCCCATTTCCGGGAACCCTCCAGAAGCAAATCCGCGTACACCGATTCCAACAGATATACCGCTTCCGCCGACAGATGACATAGCAGACTTCAAACGGTTAATTGCAGAAATCGCGTCATTGACTTTCGAAATAATCGCATCAATCGCTGAATTGGCATCCGATTCGATTGCATCAAAGGTGGAAATAAAGTAATTCTTCATTCCATCCAAATTCGTGTTCCAGTTATTTCTCATCAGCTGAATTTGCATAGAGAAGTTTGTATTCATTCTCAGCATAGTTTCATTGAGAAGTTTCTCAATCTCCGTCCACTTTAATTGAAATGCCACCCTAACTTGCTCAAGAAGCGTAGTCCATCTTTTGTTTGAGAACCAATCCTGCGCGCTTTTCCAGAACTTTGGCATAGCCGTTCCGGTCCACCATGTAGAGGCTTGATTCCATTTTGTTTGCAGGGCAGTTGGTATGCTACTAAACAGCACCGTCCAATTCTCCACAGAGAATGTTGTCGTGCTTAACGAAGCCCAAAACTCTGGCAGGGCAGTTGTATTCCACCATTCCGTAACAGTTCCCCAAGCCATTTGAAACGCCGGGAGAATGTTTGAGAACATGAGTGACCACTGTTCCGGGTTCATGGATTCTTGCACAGATGTCATCCAAGCGTTAATAGCTTCAACAGTAGAAGGAGCGTTTTGGGCAATTCCTAAATTATATCCATCTACAGCATCTTTTCCTAACTGCATATACACCTTTGAAGGGCTATGGCTTTGCTGAGCATTTTCTACAGAATTAATTCCAGATTCGGCCAATAATTTTCCAGCTTCTTCTACTATGCTCGCATTATTATTCATTCCTTCCGCTAATCCAGATGCCCCATCGCTTCCTGCGGTTTCCATTCCGCTTGCAAGCATGCTAGTAAGCTGTGATATAGTCGCTTCTGTTGTATCGTATGCTCCTTGCATATTAGCAAGATTACTGATTGCAGTATTATAATTTTCTTGGAATGTTCCTAAATCTTCTTGAGCAAGTCCTATTTCATACTGCAAATTTTCAAATAATATAAAATTAGGATTTGCTCCATTATCAGTAATTGCATTGTAAAGTTCCTCGTGTTTGGCCAGAAGTTCGTCAGACACATCCGATGTTCTGCTGATTTCGTCAGTTAACAAATTATATTGATTTAACAACTCTTGCTTGTCAGATAATTCATTATACCGTTTTTCTGCTTCTATCATTTGCTCTTTTGCGGTATTTGCAGTATCTACAGCAGTTTTTAAATCATCAAGTGCATCAATCTGTGACGTATACACTTCTTTGAGTTTATCCTCTACTGCTGACAACCTAATTTCCTCTAATTTTGATTCAATTAAGTCATCAACTTTTTGCCTTGTTGTATCCAAAAGACCTGTTTGTGTATTATAGTAGTCTTCCAATTCTGGCAAAGTATTTACCAAAGCTCCTGCCATGTTTTTGAGTTCTTCTTTTTCTTTAGTCGTTAAGTTTTCCTTTTCTGCTAGATCAAAGTATCTATCTGCCAAGTCTTTTGCCATATTAGTTTCCGCAATTCCGGCAGTATTTACATAATCTAAAGAAGCTGATGTTCTTTCTCTCAGGGCATCGGCTGACTCATTTATCTTTTGAGTAATATTGGAAAGTTTATCTCCGTATATTTCTATTTCTTCTTGTTCAGCAAGTTGCTTATTTGCCTCTATAATTCCGCCTATTCCCGCTATAATTCCTGTAATTCCAGCCGCAATCACGCCGCCTGGAAATCCAAAAACTGCACTAAACGCTATAGAAGCCGTACCAACAGATCCGGCCAATTCCGCAATGTTTGCTCCCAAGTTACCCGTATTGGTGATTAAGTCCGAAACGGCATCCTTGGCAATGGAAAACTCTGCAAATGCAGTTACAGTACCGATTACCCCTTTTTGAACACTGTCAAGATTATTTTTTATATTTTCAAACGCAGAACTTATTCCTCCAAAATAGTCTCCATAACTAATTCCAAACATAAGTCTTTGGAACGAATCTCCAAGTGTATCAACTACATTTGTGAGACTTGGAAACTTTGAAGACATTTTTTGTATATTTGACGGAATTCCAGCAAAAGCACCGTTTATATTTTTTGCGACCACCACTAGATCATCTAGTGTGTTAGCTAATTTTTTTACGGTTTGAGATTTTATTAGTTTTGTTATCCCAAAAATTGAAAGAATTGCAGTTTCAATAGGGGCAGAATCGATCATTCCGGCATAAGTATCTAATGCGGCGTTAAAAGCTTTCCAAATAGCCTTTACAGCTTTTCCCATTACTGACAGAAAATCTATACTTGCTATGCCTTCCCCTATTTTATTCCCGACAAGATCCCAGTCGACTCTTTCCACAGCTCTAACAAAAGTTGTTAAAATTCCTTTTGCAAAAGTATTTACAACATCCACGGCAGATCCAAAATCAAAATTCCGGAAGAATTCATTGATTCCTTCTGCAATAGAATCTCCAAGATCCGTCCAATCAAATGTTTCACCAAATGCTAGCGTTGCGTAAATCGCCGTGTTAAGAGAATTAGCGATTGTGCGACCAGTTGCTCCAAACAGCTCTGGAGAGATTAGCCCGTTCAGGAAATTGGCGAGTCCTGTTCCAAAGTTTCTTGCCCCCTCATAAACGCTTTCCCAGTCAATGCTGTTCATAGCATCTGTGAGGGTTTTGCTGATGTATTCTCCAAGCTCATAAAGCGAATCTATATCACTCGTGTACTTTTCCCATAAGGATTCTGTGTCAACCCATTCTCCGCCATCTGCCGTTCCGCCTGCACCGGCTCCTGCGCCTCCGCCACCAGCCCCAGAATCTCCATCTCCGGTATCTGGTTCAAGCACATTTAACTCATCAATCCCAAGCAGATAACTTTTTAATTTTTTGGCATTGTCAGCCGCGTCTCCGGTACCCGCTGCCATATCATCAGCTGCTCCGGCTGCTGACTCAAGATCATTTGTCACTCCTCCGCCTACTTGATACTCCCATCCAAAGATTGCACCAAGCGCATCAGACACAACTTTCGCAAAGTTGATAACAGAGACCATTACACTATTCAAAGCCTGAATAAACGGCTTGAATGCGTTGATAAGAGTTCCGCCCACAATAGAGCCAAGAGCCTTGAAGGATTCTGTTAAAATTCTTGTTTGGTTAGCCCACGACAATTATGTTACCGTATCGGCTTTTTATCCGATACTTCCGGGAGTTTCCTCGCATGATGGGATGTCAATTCATCCCCGGTTCAGCGTACATTTTCATCCTTGCTTTAAGGATGTCAAGCACTCTTGGGGTATTATATTTATTCAACCCTACGCGTTACGGTGGCAATCAGCCTTTCGCTATCTGATTGCTTACCTCGGTATTGGCTTATTGACTAATCCATTTAAACCCAGCCGAAGTTTGAGTTGGTTTATCCAAAACCTTATGAATATTCTTATGGCTTGTACCAACCGCTTTTCCGGCATCCGTCATTCTATCAAACGTATTTATGATTTTATTCGTCTCTGGGTCTACTTGCGCAACTTTTCGACCCTTCTTTTTATCTTTGTGAGATTCAATATCTTTAATAGGAAAATCTATTTCATATACCCATATATATCCATTTGCCTTTTTGTATCGGCCTTTTATACATCCAATAATAGCCGTTCTGCTAGTTCCTGTAGATAATGCGGCTTCTTGAATGCTGTCATACGAAGCGATATAGCCACCTTGTACATCGCATTGTATTACTTTTTTGCAACGTGTACTTTTCCTCTTTTTATAGGTTATGGCTCCATTTTTTAAATAATCTTCTTCAAACATAAAAAGATGACCTTTACATGTCAGCGTTTCGCCTTTGCAACATGTCAACACTGTTGTATTAGTAAAGCCATCTTCTCTCTCTGCTTCCGCAGCACTGTTATATCTTTTAACAAATTTCCCGTCTAATGTTAAGCACACTATAGGAACGGCGTTATGAGCATTTCCTCCGTCTCCGCCAAATGTCATATTATATCCATTTGGCTTAAATGAATTGTATTTCTTTATGTAATACGATTCAAGTTCGTTTGCTTCTTGAAAATCTTCTGTGGAATCAATTATTTCCCACTCAAAATTTTCTTCACCATATTTTTCTATAGCTTTATGGAAAATCAATCCATTGTGAACATCATATCGCGTATGCTCTCGTATTCTTTTTGGAAGATTATTTGTTTTTCCTATATAAATTTTCCCATTTATTTTGTTTTGCGCTTTATATATTACAATCATAAATACTTAATTAGTCAACTTAGCTTTCACCGATTTTGCTTGATTTTCATTGATGTGTTACCACATCATGCGGCACGTAGTTTACCGACTGTTCTTTGAAAGTCCGAATTGTTATCGCACGGCTTTTTATCCGTGCTTCTACACCATTACAGTGTAGTCCAGCATATCTATTTACCATGATTTTCTGCAAATCATATCGTCCGATAATGGGGCCTCTTGGACGGATTATATTCTGCGCTATCTCAAGCGCAGGTTCACCATCTATGCGTTGCGGTTGACCATACTTTTAATACGGCCTTCACTCTCTGATTACCGTTGCAAACGGTTTTCCAGCTTATTTCCCCATTTATAATCCATATCATACTTGACGATTTCGATATGGACGGCGAATTAACGACTACGCATTTATCACGCCGCTAACTTTTCACCCTGAGCTGCTCCAGTATTTGCCAGCACATATTGATAACGAAGCATTGTTTTCTGGGCCTGAGTCATGCTTCGCATATCAGCATCAATTCCATTTGCCAAAGCCCAGGCTTCAACAGTAGCAAATGATAAATCCAAGCCAAAACGACGCATCGGTTCAGTCTCGCCGGTAAAGATAGACTGTAATGCCGTCGCAATCTGGTCTTGCGACACATTGTAAAACGATGACATATCTGCCGCAAGTCTGGTAAGCTCCACAGACATTTCAGACATTCTATCCTGCGTAAATCCCATTGCAGTTCCCATCGCCTGGAATCTGCTGGCGATTTGTTTTGCAGTCAGTTCTGATATACCAAGGTCCGTAATAGATGTAGACGCCAGATCTTCTATTCGGTATTTGAAGTCTCCAAACGTGACATCAACTACGTTCTGTATCTCGGTTAAATCAGACGATATGTCTATTGCCTGCTTGAGCGTCCCGAGAGACCGAATTAACAGCCAATATGTCGCATAAAATTTACCAAAAGCCGCCGCCAGTCCGCCCGCACTTTTTTTCGCCTTGTTGGATGAGGACGAAAAGATATTAAGCGAACTAGCCAGACTCCGCGTCGCCGTTCCCGCTCTTCCACCTGTAGAGGCCAGTTGAGCCAGAGATTGCGTCATCTGAATAACGTTCTGGCTGACTTTCGGAGCTGTAGAAAGAACCGACATCATCTCTTTGACGGCTTTTGCAAGATTAACAATATTCTTATCCGCCGCTGCAGTGGCTGATTTCCCACCCATTTTGGTAATGGACGATGTGAGCCTGTCAAAGTTTTCAAAGTCAAATCCTTCGATTTTTAGCCCTTTTAAGCCGTTTGCAAGTCCTTGCAACGATGTTGTAAGTACAGGAATGTTTGTCGCAGCTTGAGTCACTGTGCCGCGACCAAGTTTTGCCACAGCATTAGCGATATTGGCTACGCCTTGAGTATCAAACGTGATTGTTCCCAGCCCGCTAAGATTCTGCGCTAACTTACTAATTGAATTTGCGGCATTTGACACCCCTTGCGAATTTACAGCGGCTATGTTGGATAAGCCTTTTGAAATTCTTGTAAAATCAGCTTGCGTTACCGTACTGTTTTTGAATCCAGCCATAGCCCCAGTAAGCCGAGATACGCCATTTGCAAGGTCTGTAAGCCCGTTTGTGCCTCTGAAATTTAAAGCATTTGACAGTCTGCCCAATGTCCCAATTAAGTTGTTTAGGCTTCTTTCCGCAGTACTAGCTTCGGCAGATATTTTTATCTGAAGAGAGTCAATATTGTCTGCCATGATCTACCTCCTTCCTGTTTGAGGTCAGCGACCAGTTTCCAAATTACTGGCCGGAATATAAAAATACCCCGGAAATTAATCCGGGGTTGTAAAATCAGGCTTGCGCAATAAACGCATCAAATCCCGCCGCCTGAAGCTTCTTCTTCATAGCCTCAGCATTGGACTTTACGCTGTATGCGCCCACCTGCACGCGATACAGGGTTTTCTTGTCACCTGTGGGTGTTTCCTCGCCTTCGCCCGCTGGGGCCGTTTCTGGAGTCTCCTGCACAACCCGACCAGTAATCCCTTTGACAATTGCCGCCGCCATGTCGCGGTAATTGTATAGTTCGACGTCATCCTTGTCATCCACAAAACAGCATTCCACCAGGACTGCTGGAGAAACCGTGTGCTTCAACACATACAGTCCGGTGCTGTATTTTACACCACGGTTACGGAATCCCAGATCCGCGATGGCCTGGCAGATTTTCTCCGCATACGGTTTTGCCTTGCTGGATGCAGAATACACGTAAGCCTCTACGCCCGTAGTTTTTCCGTTTCCGGATGGGTTCCCTGCGCCGCTGTTGAAGTGGATGCTGACGTCCAGATCCACGGCATGATTATTACAGCGGCTCACAATCTTCTTTAGCACGTCGCTCTGGCCAGTGCCGTTATTTTCAGTGCAGTCATAGACCGTATGGCCCAACGACTGAAGCTGGGCGATTACCTCATCCTTTACGCGGCGATTCTCGGTCGATTCGTTGATAAGGCCTACGGCTCCGCAGGCCACCTTTCCAGCCGGATTATGCCCGGCGTGAACATTAATTCTCATTTATTTCTCCTTTCAGTCCGCATATCACGGACAAATAATATTTATATGTTACTCCTTCGATTAGTTCGGTAAATTCCAGGACGACATTTGCGGAGTATAGTAATGTCGATCTGAATATGGTTAATGAATACTGCTTTGTTGTTATCGACAGCAATTCTGAATCTTATAACGCACCATCCGTTGGTAGGTATTTATGCACGCCTCAAGCCATAGGGTTTCAAATAGGCATTGATATGAATGCAGGAAATTTCTATGCGCGAGGCCATAATTGGGGCGGCTTTAGCGATTGGAGAAGTTTCTCTTTTTCATGATTCTACTCATCTAACATCCAATCGCCCCATGAAGAACCTCTCTCTAACCAGCGGATATATACATTATGTGTTCCATATGTGGTATATCGTTGAAATACTATGGCCGGATCGCTTTCTCCGGATGTAAAACATTCGAAGTATCCATTTAGACCGTCTGGTCTGTTTGGGGTGTTTGATGCCGTGTATCCACATATATGTGTCTTGATATTATTCAGATCAGTCGTAATGACTGTACTGAGTCTGGAATTTACCGCACTAAACTCCGCCGCCAGAGTGGTTCCCTCCCAGTGCTCCGGTGTCCATGCCTCGGCAACATTGATATCCTGCTTTGCTTTCCATAGTGCGTTGTTTTGGATTACCAGACGGCCTGCCGTGTAGGTTTCATCGGGGCTGTACTCATCCGCTGTATTATCCGAATGAGCCTTCAACACTGTATCAATAATTTCTGCATTTGTATTAAAGTCTTCTACATCCGGGGCATCTTGCCCTGATGGCATTTTCAAATTATAATTTTCTGTATATGTAGCCATTTTCATTCTCCTTTTAATTCATCCCAGTTAATTCCGTAACGGGCCATACTGTTCCATGTCCTGTAGTCTTTTACGCTGTCCCAATTCAGCTTTGAAAAATCCATTGTCACAGCTCTTTCTCTCAATCCTTTCCATGTGCCGAATTCTGGTTCAAGCGAATCCCAAGTATATTCTCTTCTCAACAGTCCCCATGTGATTATTTCTACAATAATCAGAAATCCCTTTTTAACCTCTACTGGATTCGGCTGCATTCTTGCATCATTGATTTTAAGCATCAAATCACCTTTAAATTGATGTGTTCTATCAGCGTTTCGTCCGCTATGATATAAGTGAACTTTATGTCGTATTCGCCACGAGATTTTGGTGAAATCAAAACATCCAGTATATGGTCGGCAATATCTGCAGGGCCAGATGCCTCAATTTCTCCATCCGGACTTCTCAACTCATAATTGCATTTCAAAATTTGAAACTCACGATTATATATATTTTTTATCAGAAGCCGCACATGACGAATTTCTCCGTAGTCCATGACAAGGCCCATCATTGAACACCTCCCCGTCCAATAATCTCTCCTCGATAATCAGAAAGAAATGCTTCAGTATTATATCCAGGGCATGGTAACTCAGCGACATATTGTCCGATTGCCGCCCGAGCATTATAAACAGCTTGGCATAAAAAAGACTCCCATTGAAAAGGCTCTATTTTTATGTTAAGATGTCCAATATTTACCGTGACAAGGTATTTTGAAGCGTATCCTTTATTTCCGGCTTCATCGTAAGCCGTAAGCTCTACAATGTATATTCCCGACATATTAGAGGGGATGATGGCTTCCCATTCATCCCCTTGCTTATGCCAAAATATAACCGTCTGATTATCAATCTTTCCTTCCAGTCTGACTACCATAATTAGTCATCCGTTACAGTTACGGAGATAATGAATGTCTTTCCGGCGTCAACTGGATTGGGAGCGATGCTCACATTTGTAATAACAGGCGCAGATGTGCTCAGAGTCACAGTTCTGGTAATTTCAGTTGACTTACCAGAAGAATCTGTTGCCGTAACAACAATCGTATTTACACCCTCGGTAAGCGTTACTGTGTGTGAGAATGTTCCTCCATCTTCAACATTAACCTCTTGAGGCTCTCCGTTATTAAGTTTAATGGTGAGAGTTACCGGATTTGAAGTCACATCATTTGTGGTGCCGGAAACAATGCACTGGTCATTATTCGTCACAATATTTTCGGCGGGGCTTGTGAGTGTCAGAACTGGCGGAACAGTATCAACCGTAAATGTAACTGTTTTAACTTCCGCAGAGTTCTCGTCATAATCCTGCGCATTAAAATTAAGCACATGGGTTCCATCATCAAGGGAAGATGGCGTGTATGTGCAAGTATATCCGCCTTCTGTGGGTGATTTTTGAATTTCGGTCGTAATAGTAGTGACAGAATCAATTGTAAGTGAAATTGTATCTGGATTAACTCCAGAATCATCATCTGTTACTGTCCACTGGATTTGTGGAGTGGAACCATTAATATGCGCACCGTTTGTCGGGGAAGTAACCGAAATTTGCGGCGGGTTTTTCTCAACAACTTTTAATCTTAAGCTTTCACCCAAAACCGAGTCCGTATCATCCTTTTCCGTTACATTCCCGGCGTCATCTGTAGCTTTAATCTGGACCGGATAATAGTGTTCATCCTGCGTATAACTTGATTTCGACGGAGCCGTAATAGTCGTTTGCCATTTACCGCTCAAATCATCAAAATTAAGATTATATGTTTGCCCATTAATTATGGCTTGGACGGTTTTTACCATGATAATTCTCCTTTATAACTTTACAATCAAGAATTTTTGTTGTGACATATTTCAAAATTCTTTTTCATGTTATCGAGTTGTCCAAAAAACGCCTTGATATATCTCTGCTTTTCTTCTTCTGTAAAATCTGTCCTTTTTTTCTCTCGTACTATTGCAGGATTTTCGGGATATTTGAGTTTTTTCTTGGAAAACGCTACGCCTATAGATGCTAGATTATAATTTCCGTTCAGCCATGCAATCTGTTCCATCAAATCCCGTTCTTGCTTTTTATTTTCATAATAAGCCTTTTCAATATTTAGTATTGCACTCGGAGTAAGGTGCCAAAAATCTTGATAAGAAATTTGGCATCTTAACGCTTGTGGCAAAACCGTGTTTAATACTAATTCTCTAAAGCTTTTACCGTCTTCTTTTTGTGATCCTGCGGCTGTTTCGGCTTTTTCGTTTGTGCGTTCAGCATCCGGTTCAGCCCTGTTAAATCGAAAAAACCATCTTCCTCCATTTGCCCCAAAATCATATTAAAAACGCCAAAGAAGTCTCCCTCGTCTTCTCCATTGTGCTCTTTCATATATTCAAACAGAAGGACTTTTGCCGCCTGCAAATTGGGAACCAGGCCATCTCCATCTGGATGAGAACCATGATGCTCTAGCAGCCCTGCATAAAAAAGGGTAAGCACCTTTTGCGGGACATTTGATATTGTTTTGATGTATGCTTCCAGCTTTTCTTTTGCTTCTTTTAAAGCGTTTTTTGCAGTTGTGTTTGTATCAATTGAAGCGTTTATTTCAGCGAACTGCTCAATGATTTTCGTTGTAACCTCGGCACATTCTCCAAACAGAGCAGCCTCCATAGTGTACTCTAGCTTATAATCCTGTCCACCTATATTCAAAATTTTATACATGCTTTCCTCCCTTAAAAATCAAATTAAAAGGACGGCGGGTTATACCCCCGCCGTCGGTTCAACTTTTGTGTCAAGGCCTTTGTATTCAGAAATAACAAGACTGATAGCTCCGGTTAGTGCTTCGTTCTGCGCCATGTCGGGCAGAGGGATTTGCGTACCGGGCTGCGCAATTACAAAAAATGCTTTCTGCATGCTCGGGTGAGAAACCTGGAACCATGTCTGCTTTCCGCTTTCCAGTCCGGTAGCAGACGCTTCCATCATATCTGTAAGCTGTTCAATGGTTTCATCTGTAATGTTAAATGTTACTTCCCATGTACCACCCGTATCTTGGCGGCCCGCAACATATCTTGAAACAAAGTCTTCCAACGTAGATACGTCAATCTGCTCTGTTTCCAGTGTAATGCCTGCGATTTCAGAACACCTTTCCAATTGCTTAAACGTTGTCGGTTTAGTTCCGGCTGTTGTCTCTACTCCATACGAAAAAACGATTCCAAGAGTAGATAAGCCGGGAATTGTTACTGCCATAATAACTCCTTTCTACCTCTAGCTTTTTGAGGTCAATGACTACCACTCTGGTGGCCGGTAAATTTAATTTAACCGTATGGAATTGCATACGGTTTTTTTGACGCTCTAACCTTGCGTCCAGGAGATACAAATTGGGCCACCTCCTCTCTACTTGCTAGAAATTTTAGTGACCTGATTCACTCCTGTAGCCGCAAGACCGGATACAATTCCAACGGCTAACGCATTGATAACATCTGCCGCAGGAAAATCAGCGATGACATACATCCCAGCCACGCCTAGAATCGCACCGCATACACCAACGATAACTGGAATCCACTTGTTATCTACTGCCGAAGCCTTGGCGATCATTCCTACCAAGTAGCAGATCACTGTGATTCCAATTACGCTTGCTACGCCTGCAAAATCCATAACTCAATCTCCTTTCCGCATAAAAATAGAGCGTATTCCGCTCTAAACAACAGTTCCTATATAACAACGGGTTTCCCCGATGTTTTCTTATTCAGGTAATTTATCCCCTAGTCCAAATAGGCGCGTGTAGCGGCTCGTAAGGCGTTTTATTGACGGGTCTGTGGATTGTATCAACTCAGGCCCATAAGAGCGCCTAAAACCGTATACGCCGTTTAAAACGCTATGGCTTACCTCGTCAATCTGATATGCTTGTGTTAATGCCCTCTGGCCCTTTGTGTAAATATCAACCTGTATTGTAGGAGTGATAGACGCTTCCGTACCCATAAGGTCTGAATCTGTTGTCGGTAGCCCTTGAAAGTAAAGTGTTGCCGCCGGAAGCTCCGCTACCACTGTGCTATTCTCCATAGAATAATTGTTTTTAACAGCGGTTTGGCTTATTGCTTCTCCCCACTTTGCAAAAATGTTGTTAATCAATTCAAGCGTTGTCATTTAATCACCACCAAACATTTCTCTGGCTATCTTTAATATTTGTCTCCTAATTTCCACACCGGCCTTGTAAACCGGCATAGTGGCTTGTGTACCATGAGACATTACGGCCTCGCCAGAATCCGCATAATAAAACCAGAAATCATTCTTTCCTTGTCCTTTTCCATAAGAACCAATGGTGTATCCCATTTCTTTGCCTTTTGGATGTGAAGAACCACCAAGGTTCCCGTTGTAATGAACGCCTGCACCAAATTCTATGAATAATAGGTCTTTTCCCTCAACAATTAACTGAGCTTGCGAGTATGAACCAAACGAATTGATTTTAATATATGTGTTATGTCCTTTATCGGAATCACCTGCAGCCGAATCTATATTTTGATCTATAATCGGTATTCCTACTTCCGCAAGCCTACGGACAAACATTTCGCATTTATCATTCAAGGTTCTTTGATACTCCTGTATCTGTTTGATTGCATTGTCAAGGCTTTTTCCGTCGAACAAATCAATCTTTATGGTTTTTCTTGCCATCTTTATCCACTCTTTTATTCCATGCCTTAATTTGCTTCTTTAACGGTTCAGAAGATAACAACCATGTATCAGGTCTCATTTTGCACTTCTTTGAGTGGTGAGCATTGATATATGGCTTATCAAACAAAACATCTATGTACGCTATACCTCCGCAATAAGGGCAAGGTTCTAAGTGGATTTTGTCATCCAAAATAATCATTAAGCATTCCCTCCCACTTTCTTTATACCATACACATCAACATTTCCTTTTTGCGTCTTGAAAATCGCTGAAATCCGATAATCCGGCGGTGTAACTGGCGTGTATCCATCTTCGCCCATCGTCAGCGTTCCATCTTCATTCAACTGCGGTTCCACATCGACGTACAAGGCGTCGCCTTCACGGATAACGCCCCTTAATGTTTTGTCGTAAGATGTGATTTCTCTGTCGTAGTCTACCACAAGTCCAGCTGATACCTGTCCGGGCTGTCCAGTTCCAGACGATACCGCCATTTTCTTCATAATCGGCTTTCCGTATTCCTGCACCGTATCAATCCCGACTTTCTTCTCGGTTACGATAGAAAAATAAATAGCCTGTCTATCTCTTAACATGCTTCTCATTTTGTTCTCCTTTTCATTACCGGAGTGTTGATGGCTCTATCTACGCTCCAATTATATCTAATTATTCTCTGATATAATGTATCGGCGCTGATTTGGCACAATTCGCTTAATTCTTTCAAATTATAAATTCCCCCATTATATTCCAATTTTACTGTATTTCTTTTGTTGTAACACTGTTCTTCCATAGTAGAAAATTTGCAATTATCGGGAGAATAATCCTTATTGACATCTATTCTATCTATACTTTGCTCAAACCTACCCTTGCTATCATCATACCCTGCGCTTATAGCCCATTTATAAAAATTATCGAAGCCGTTCTTTCCCACCCATTCATCACAAACAGAAATTCCTCTTCCTCCGTAATTTTTATAATTTATATCATTTTTGTTAAAACATCTTTGCTTCATACATTGGTAAATTCCATATAATTTCATGTCTTTTACCAAAGTACCATATTTTTTCCTGTCGCATCCACAAGATTTGACATGCCCTCTTGTTAAAGAAAATCCATCTACCTCTTTAAAACCTCCGCAATCGCACTTGCACAGCCAATACCTCACATTTCTTCCTTTTGAGTTTTTTTCAATTCTTGTGATTTTTATCGCAGTCAGCATATTAAATTTTTTGCCTGTTAAATCTACTACTTTTCTATTATTTGCTTCTATTATTCTCTCTTTTGTTAAGCACCCACAACTTTTCGTAGCCCCTGATAGCAAGTCGCTTGACCTGACAACTGAATTGTTCCCGCAATCACATTTACACTTCCACCTTACGCTTCCTTTGTCGGAATTATCCGCTCTTTCGATAACGGTTAATCTGCCAAATCTCTTTCCAGTCAAATCAATAAAATTTCCCATTCTTTTTTACCCCATTTTTAAATAATATTATTTAACTTTATTTAATTATATCAATTTTCCCACTTGACTTCAAGTGCAAAATGTAATAAACTTAATTAACATTATTAAAAGGAGAAATTCAAATGGTAAAAGATAGTTTAAAAAATCGTGTGCGTTTTTCTTCAACACTTTCTCCAGAAGTTGATAAAGCATTAAAAGAGTATTCTCAAAAAACCATGATACCTATTAGCAAGATATTGGACTCTGCAATCATGGAATATATATCAAAAAAAATAACAAATGATATTTGATGTGCAACAAATTGTTCTAGCATGTACGGAACAAACCATATTGCTTCATTGCCTACAATGTCATAAGTTCTTTCAGATATATCTTTTGTCTGTCTCTTCCCCTAGACCTCATATCATCGTCTCCATTCTCTATACCCCACCTGCATCCACGCCTCCGCATCATTCCCAACCGACGTATTCGGCGTGTACGTGTGCAGAGCCTTGTAAGCGGCAATTTCTTCGGCGGGAAGGTCGGTTTCGATGGGGGTATCGAGTGTATAGTACAATGTCACCGGCTGTCCCATATCGTTCATTTCTGTACAAAACTGGTTGAGTTCATTTACAGTTGAAAAATATGAGCTCATTAGATTTGGCGACGTCCATATGAATTCGTATGGTTTATTTTCGTTAAAAACGGTAAACGGAAAATATGTCGATTGTATTGAAGCATCATACTTAATTCCGGGCGAGGAATACCGCGGAAGATTCCAAAAACTTCCCGCACTATCTGCTTCAAATTTTATATTAGCTCCGTCAACCACCGTTTTTCCAACCCTCTTAATTAGCTTCCCTCTCGCTAAATCGATCTCGTCACACACCCACTGCTGTCCGTTTTCATCGGTGTAATTCCCACCAGAATCTACCGGGATTCCGGGCAGGCCGCCGGGAGTGGAGAGGGTGAGGGTTTGAGACTGTGTGCCGCCGTCTGATACTGATACATTAATTTCGCCCTCATACGGATTCACGCCCGGTACTCCGCCAGTGTATGGCTCCCAAGGAAGGGCGGTGGAGCCGGAGTTAAGCATAAATTTCATGCTCTTATCTATTAATCCTCCAGAACCTCCCAATATAAGATACGCAACATTATCTGGCATGGAAAAAGTAAATCCATTACCATCCGAAGCATATACACCATTATCAAATGGTATATAATCTCCATTTGCATTTCTTCCTCCGATAATTGTAGGCACGGGCGAATCAATATTTGTATACGTATAAGTTTCGCCTGATGTTAATGTGTTTGTAATATTTTCTATATTACTTCCGGAAATTGTTCCAGAATTTATGTCCAGCAACTGCGCCCCGGTAGTCATCACGCTCCCCGCACTCACAATCGGCACCGGGTTCTCTGGGCTGGGTGTGCCGTCCTGCGTAGACTTCCCATATACCGACAAGGCATTGAGTTTACTACCTTTGACATTCACAAGAGATAAATTTTCGCCTTGAGCCGAAACTATCTTGTCATTCATTAATTGTCTTCTTGAAAGCATCAGCTCACCGCCCAACTCGTCCATGTGAGATAATTGTTTACGATGCTCACTTCATAATGCCGGTTCGCTTCTACCACTAAATCTGACATCACAGTCTCTGGAAGCGTCAAAACTGTAGCAGTAACACCAGAATCAAATGAGAATATATACTCATTAGCCT
>ERZ1643246.921-NODE-921-length-34584-cov-25.337977_pt1 | contig 34584 bp, 55 predicted proteins | sample MGYA00579265_ERZ1643246 | MGnify/ENA primary metagenome ERZ1643246 (study PRJEB29033, sample SAMEA4952261) | chicken gut metagenome | biome: Broiler Chicken; feature: Gastrointestinal Tract; material: Caecum | place: Ireland | collected 2018 | study: Broiler...
CAGCAGAAGTAGAAATAAAAGTAAAAAAATACACAAAGAAAAAATTTAAAAAGTTGAAGTACCAGAAAAAATAAAATTTGATGACACTGTATTTGAATATGATAAAGAACAAAAAGAATACAATCATAGAAAAGATGATGGATTTTATGAAACTTTGTTATATAGAGTAATGACTACACATTTTATTGATGTTTTGTTAGAAGCAGAAGTAGAAGTAATAGAAGAAAACAAAGAAATAGAAGAAATAGATACAACTAAAATATTTGAATTTACAATGGATTCAGTTTTTGAATGGAATAATGAAATGGAAGATAAAATCAATGAACTAGTACGAGCAGTAAACAAAATAAATAAAGAAAGAGAGGAAAAGTAAAGATGATAAAGAAAACAATATATCCAAAAACAGAAAGGGTAAAAATAAGCAGTGAAAATGTATGTGAAATAACAGAAAAATTAGATGGAAGTAATTTATGTATACTTAAATTAAATGAAAAACTATACATAGCACAAAGAAATAATATTTATGGAATAGATGAAATAGACACAAATGAAGTAAAACAAATTATATATAAAGGATTATATGCTTGGCTTTTAGAACATAAAGCATATTTAGAATTAGAACTACAAGACAATAGCTGTTTGTGTGGAGAGTGGATAGGAATGGGAAAACTAAAATATTCAGTAGACGAATTTGAGCAAAGATTTTATATGTTTGCAAAAGCAAATGTGAATCCACAAATGGAATTATACAATTTTAGATATTATCATAGTCTATTTATATATCCGTTTAAAACACAAATTATACCTAATTTTATAGGAGTAGTACCAACAGCTTATAAACTAGGAATAGTACCAGATAAAAATAAACTAGATGAATTATATGCAGCATACTGCAAAAAGACTAATAGAAACGTTGAAGGATTTGTAGTTAATTATAATGACAGGATAAGCAAATATGTAAGAATGAAAAATGGAAAGCTAACAGAACATTTTGATAGAGAAAGTAAGTGATAAAAAAATGAAAATAGACAAAAGAATACAACAAGCAATGCAATACAACATAAAAGAAATAAAAATAAAAGAAGAGATATATAACAGTTTAAAAGATGAAACAAAACTAATATTAAGGCAAAATAAAGTAAAAGTAACATTTAGTAAAGATATAAAAGAGATAGAATTTAAATTTATAGGAGGTACAAATGAATAGAGAGGACCTAATAACATTATTTGATAAAAACAAAGAAGACATATCAAAATATGAAAAGAACAAGAAAAGAATAAGAGATATAAACATTATAATAGAAAAAATAAAAAAGAATACTGATACAAAAGTAACAGCAACATATAAAGAAATACCGAGTGGAAATACAAATGCAATAAGTAATACAATAGAAGATTGCTTAGAAAGAAAAGAAGAAAGAATAAAAGAGCTAGAAGAAGAAAAAATAAAACTAGAAGCGGAAAATATAACAATTAAAAGCAGAATAGAAGACGTAGAAATACTTTTAAAAGCATTAAAATTCAAGGAAAAAACAATAATCGTGGAACATTACATAGAAGGAAACAGTTATGAAGATATAGGAAATAGAGTTTATTGGAATCTGTTTAAACAAACAAGAGATGGGCAAACAATAAAGAGAATAGCGGATAGAGCAATAGAGAAAATGCTAAAATTATAAAATGTACCTGTAAATGACTACTTTTTGATATAGAAAATTAATTTTATATATAGTATAATACAAATAGTGAAAATGTAATTAGGTAATTGTATTTGAAAAATACACGAATCCAAAGTTGCCAATAAAAAAACAAGTATAAAGGTTTCTATTTTTAGTCTGTTATAGATTTACTTTTATAGCAGACTAGATTATATTGCGGAATGGAGAAGGGGTCAATCTCGCTAGTCTCATAAGCTAGAGGTCGTAAGTTCGAATCTTACTTCTGCAACCAAACCCTAAAAGAAGTATTATAAGAAGTAAAGGGTATTTTAAGAAGAGTAGACGTTAATTCAATGTTTACTCTTTTTAGTTTATTTAGGAGGAATTAAGAATGGAAAATGATAAATTTTTAGAATTATGCAAAAAAACAATAGTAGATTATTTTAACAATAGAGCAGACAAGACAGACAAATTTGAAATAACAGAAAAAGATGTATTTATAGTTTGGTCAGTAAAAGCATTACAAAATAATAAAGCATTAGTAAGTACAACAGTATCAGACGGTATGTATTATGAACTTACATACAATGGAGATAAAAAAGAATTGTATTTAGATGCATATAAAAAATGGGAAAACAAATGCATCAAAATAGAAGAACAATTTAGTTATTAGTAAATACCTATCTACCAAGAAGTAGAAAAGGTTTCTGGAAATGTAATACTAGATAGTTTGTTAGTCATCTACCTAGAAAGTATTGCAATTCCTGTACAACTAGGTCAAGTCTTGATGGTAAGATGCAGGTCTTGGACACCTGAGATTGAAGGTTCAACTCCTTCGACCTAGACCAAAAGAGGTGTATAAAAATGACAATACAAGAAAAATTAGAAAAGTACAAAGAAGAACATTGTAGTAAATGCAAAAAGAACATAGATTGTAAAATAATACTAAGCAACAACAAAATGTATTGTACAGAGGAAGAATAGATATGGAAAGATGTTTAGAAACAAATATAGTATGCAGTAATTGTAATAAGTTGTGCAAAGATTGCAAACTAGACGAATGTAAGCAAACAATAAAAATGATAGATAGATTAGAAGAAAAAGAATACGATTTTAAAATTAAGAAGATAAAAGCACAACTTCCACAAATGTGCAAAGAATGTAGCTTATTACAAATATTAAACTTAGATAAACAATTAGTTTATTGTCCATATAGAATAAATAATAGATGCTTAATAAAACGAGGTGAAAAAAATGAGTAAGGATATTGAACAATTAAAAGAGATGTCAAAAACATACAAAGAACTTGCAAAAATACTAGATGAAGCTATAGAACTAGAAGATAAAAAAGAATTAACAGACGAAGAAAAAGATGAAAAAATAGAAGAATTAATAGGTAGATTTTTAATGAAAAATATAAAAATAAAAAATATATTGGAGGGTTAAAATGAAAAAAATAAGATTTTTAGTAAATACATATGATAAATACACATACGTGGATTATAAAAAAGGAGACATAAAAGAATTTAAAGATAAAAGAGCAGAAGAAATATTAGCTGCAAGAACAAGAGAAGGAAAACCATATGCAGAAATATTAGAAGAAGTAGAGACAGCGACAAAGAAAGTAAAAGCAGAAACAGCAGTAAAGAAAACAGTAAAGAAGGATAAATAATGACATATAGAGATAATCCAGAAATTGCAAGGAAATATAAGAGTAAAAGATGGCAAAAGCTAAGAAAAGAAAAGCTATTATTAACAAATGGATTGTGTGAAAGATGTTTAAAAAAGCGGGATATATGAATCTGCTTTTTTTGTACATCATAAAGAATATGTAACAGACAAAAACTATGAAGATGATAACATATTTTTCAACATAAACAATCTCGAAAGCCTTTGTAAGTCATGCCACAATCGAGAACATTTTGGAAATAAAAGTGAATACAGCTTTGATATTAATGGAGATTTAATAAAAAATGAAGAAAGAAAATAAATTAACAATAATCTGGAAAGATTTAAAAGGATTTGAAGATGAATATAAAATATCTTCTAATGGAGATATAATTTATAAAAAGAATAACAAAAATATAAATACAAGAATAAGTAAAGATGGATATATTAGAGTAACTCTTTACTATCAAAATAAATCATATATAAAATCAGTTCATAGATTAACAGCAGAGACATTCATAGAAAGAAAACCAATAATTAATAATTTAGAAGTAAATCACATAGATGGAAACAAACTAAATAACAATATTAACAACTTGGAATGGGTTACTCATAAGGAAAATATAATGCATGCGTGGAAGAATAAACTGTTTGAGCCAGTAAGAGAAGCATCTAAAAGATATGGAAAGAATAATCCTAATGCTAAAAGAGTGTATCAAATCAAAGATAAAAAAGTAATAGGAGTATATGATACAATTAAAGAAGCATCAATTAAAACTAAAACAAACAAAACTGATATAGGAAAATGCTGTAATAAGAAAAGAAACAAAGCAAATGGATTTGAATGGAGCTTTATCCCCCCTTGCACAGCAAGAATATAACTCATGGGAAAACGGTGAGAGGGCATTCGAAAAATACACAAGTCATCTCACGTGAGGGGTGTAGTCTGAGGAGGTGTAGATATAAAAATGGAAGAAGAACAAAACCTAGAAGGTCTAAGTGGACAAGCATTAATTGATAAAAATAAAACAGTATCAAAAGAGATAAATAGACTAAAAAAATTGTTTAAAGATTTAGACGAAAACAAAAAGAAATTAGCAAAAAATTTAATTGAGAATGCAGCTTTTATGTCTATAACCTTAGAAGATTTAAAAAAAGATATTATAAAATATGGAGTAAAAGAAACATATGTAAATGGTAAAGATCAATTTGGATTTAAAGAATCAGTAGAGAGTAAAACATATAACACAATGATAAAAAACTACATGAATATTATAAAACAACTAAATGATATGTTACCACAAGAGAAAAAGATTGACGAGAAAGACGAATTTGACAAATTCTGTGATGACATATGATTACTTACATAGAAGAATATTATCAATTTCTATTAAAAAACCCAGATAAGGCTTGCAGAAAAATATTATCAGTATATAAAAAATTAGTACAAGATATATACAACCCTAAAGTAATATCTTTCTACAATGAAGCAACTGAGGAAGAAGAAACACATACATATGTATTTGATTTAAAAAAAGCAGATAGACCAATAGAATTTATTGAAAAATACTGCAGACATTCTAAAGGAAAATGGGCAAGACAACCAATAAAATTAGAATTATGGCAAAAAGCAACAATACAAGCAATATTTGGTTTTGTAGATAAAGAAACAGGAATAAGAAAATATATAAAAGCAGCACTTTTTATAGGAAGAAAGAATGGAAAATCTACTCTATCAGCAGCAATAGGATTATATATGCTTACTGCTGATGGAGAAGGTGGGGCAGAATGCTATTCAGTAGCAGTTAAAAAAGACCAAGCAAAATTAGTTTGGGAAGAAGCAAAAAGAATGGTTAAGAAAAGTCCTGTTTTATTAAAAAGAATAAGATGTCTAGTAAATGGATTATTTTTTGATAGAGCAGAGAGTTTTTTCAAAGCTCTTGCATCAATGGACAATTCTTTAGATGGTTTAAATGCATCTTATGTAGCAGCAGACGAAATACATGCTTGGGAAGTAAAAAACTTATTAGATGTTTTATATGATTCTATGGCAGCTAGAGAGCAACCATTACTTTTTGAAACTTCTACAGCAGGAAAAGTAAGAGAAAATGTTTACGATGATGAATATGATTATTATGAAAATATAATAAAAGGATATGAAGGAATTGAAGGAGGAATTGTTGATGAAACAGTTCTTCCTTTTATTTATGAACTAGATAACAAAAAAGAATGGCTAGATGAGAAAAAATGGTTTAAAGCTAATCCAGGATTAGGAACAATAAAATCTTATAAATTCATAAGAGATAAGATAAATAAGGCAAAAAACAGTCCAAAAGAATTAGTAAATATTCTATGTAAAGATTTTAATATTCCACAAACATCAGATGAAAAATGGTTAACATATGAAACGGCAATAAATAAAGCCGTATTTAATATAAACATTGTAAAAAACACTTATGCTATTGGTGGAGTAGACCTTTCAAGTACAACAGATTTAACTTGTGCAACTCTTTTAATTGTAAAAAATAAAATAAAATATGTTTTACAACAATATTTTATACCAGAGGCTAATTTAGATTACAAAATAAAGGAAGATAAAATTCCATATGATATATGGCGAGAGCGAGGATTAGTTACGGTATGTGAAGGAGCCAAGATAGATTACACAGAAATAACGAATTGGTTTTTAAAAATGAATTATGAATATGAAATCTCGGCACTCTGGATTGGATATGATCCATGGAGTTCTACTTATTGGGTAGAAGAAATGGAAGAAGCAGGATTTACAATGATAGAGGTAAGACAGGGAGCAAAAACAATGTCAAACCCAATGAAACAATTAGAAGGAGATTTAATAGATAAAGTAGTTAATTACAATAACAATCCTATCTTAAAATGGTGTTTAACAAATACAGCAGTCAAAAGAGATGATAATGACAATATCAGACCAGTAAAAGGAAGACAACAAAGAGCAAGAATAGATGGGGCAGTAAGTTTAATAATAGCTTATTGTGTATTATTTGTGAAAATGCAAGATTATTTAGTATTGCAGGAGGAATAAAATGAAGAAAGAAAAACGAAGCTTGTTTAATATGATTTTTGGAAACAAGAAGCAAAAAATATATGAGCAAAAATTACAGTTATTGAGTGGATTTAATGCAACATACACGGATATTTCTGACAATATTAAAGACAATATAATAGCAAAAGAATGTATAAATGCAATTGCTACACATTGTGCAAAGATGATGCCCAAACATTACAAAAGAAGTGGACAACTAAAAACAGAAATAAACAGAGATATAAATTATATAGTTAGTTGCAAACCTAATCCATTTATGACAGTATATCAGTTTTTATACAAAATAGTAAGTTTATGGTTATCTCAAAATAATGAATTTATATATATAGACATAGATGACAAGGGATATTTAAGAGGGTTATACCCATTAAATCCTTTGTTTTGTACTTTAATAGAATATGAAAATGAAATATGGCTAAAATTTCAGTTTTTGAATGGAAATATATACTACGTAAAATATAGTAGAATAATACATTTAAGAGATTATTATATAGACCACGATTTTTATGGAGATAGTAACGATGTGTTGATGAGTGCAATAGAAACACAAACTGTAGCAGATGATGGAATAAAAAATGCCATAAAAATAAGTACATCTTTAAGAGGAATTATAAAAGCACAAAATGCAATGCTAAAAAATAAAGATATACAAGATATGAGGGACACTTTTGTAAATGACTTGTTAAAAAGTACATCAGGAATTGCTGGATTAGATGCAAGAATGGATTTTAAAGAGATAAATATAGAGCCAGTATTACTAAACAAAGAACAACTCGAAATGGTAAATGGAAATATATATGGTTACTTTATGATATCTCCTAAAATAATAAAAAGTGAATATACAGCAGACGAGTGGAATGCTTTTTATGAAAGTGTTTTAGAACCACGTGCAATACAAATGGGACAAGCTTTTACAAATGCAATATTTGGTGACAAAGCAATAAAAGATGGACATTGCATAGAATTTTCTGTAAATCGTATTAAATATGCAAAAACAGATACAAAAATAAGCTTGATAAAAGAAGCAGGAAGTTTAGGATTATTAACAGTAGATGAAGGTAGAGAAATATTAGATTTACCAGCAATAGGAGGAGAAGAAGGAAGCAAAAGACTACAAACGTTAAACGTTATAAATGCAAATTTAGCAGATAAATACCAAGGAGGGGTTAACAATGAGCAAGAAGGAACTAGCAATGAAGGAAATGAGAGTTAGTGAATTAAGGGCATTAGATATAACAGATGAAAATGAAGATATGATAGTAGAAGGTTATGCAGCAGTTTTTGAAACTGAAACTGATTTAGGCTGGTGCAAAGAAATAATTAGCAGAGATGCTTTCAATAATTGCAATATGAGTGATTGTGTATTGAAATATAATCATAATGACAATTGTTTGATTTTAGCAAGAACAAGAAATAAAAGTTTAGAATTAACAGTAGATAATCATGGATTAAAAATAAGAGCAACCCTAATAGACACAACACAAAATAGAGATATTTATAAAATGATAAAAGCAGGACTTTTAGACAAGATGAGTTTTGCTTTTTGTGTTAGAAAACAAGAGTGGGATTATGAAAATGATGTAAGAAGAATAACAGAAATATCTCAATTATTTGATGTTTCTGTTGTAGATGTGCCAGCATATGAAACAACAGAAATATATGCAAGGAGCAAAGAAGAATATGACAAAGAAAAAGAAAAATACAAACAAGAAAAGTTAGAAAAAGAAAAATTAAAATTATTATTAAGTTTATAAACTCGATAAGAAGAGCGGTGGTAGAACTGCTCTTCTTTTTGCTGGTAGAAGCAAAATAGAGCTTTTATAAAAGCGGTGGTAGAACTGCTACAAAAATAAAAAAAATTGGAGGTAACAAAAATGACAGTAAAAGAAAAGAAAGAAGAATTAAGAAAGAAAATCAATGAAGCTAAAGACGAAAACGAATTAGCTGAATTAAGAAAACAAGTTGAACTACTTGAAGATTTAGAACCGGAGGAAAGAAAAAAAGAAAAGCAAGAAGTAGATGAAAGAAATCTATTAAAAGGAGCAATTGAAGATCTAGAAAAAGAAAAAAGAAATCTAAATTTACAAGATGCAAAAGAAATCGAAAAACCAAAAAAGGAGGAAAGAAAAGTGGACGAAAAAGAAATGATTGAAGAGAGAGCAAAAGACTTAAAAGAAGGAAAAGCAATAAAAATTGGTTTTGATAATGGAGAACAAAGAAGTGTTACTGTATCTGGTGGTACTATTTTAGTACCTAAAAAATACAAAAATGAAATCCAAGAAAGCTTCAATGCTGTATCTGGAATGGTAGACATGTTAAATACTATTCCACTTAACGGTGGAGAGTCTTATTCTGTAGCTTTCGAAAAAGGATATGGAGAAGGTGATTACACTACAGAAGGTGGAGAATACCAAGACATAGATGTAGAAACAGATTATGTTGAAACAGGTAGAGCAAAAATAACATCTTACATAGAGGTTACAAAAGAAGTAAAAAATTTACCAGCGGCTAATTATTTAGCTTTAATAGCTAAAAGAGTGAATAGCTCTATTAAGAAGAAAATTGGTGCACAATCTATTGTTGGTGCAGGAACAACAAATACAATAAAAGGTATTTATAATGCAGACACAAAAGTAATGCCAACATCTACTGGAACTGCGGATATAGAACTTACAGGAATAGATGCAGATACATTAAATGAAATTACATTTGCATATGGAGGAAGTGAAGATGTAGAAGCACCACAAACATTAATACTTTCTAAAGCAGACTTAAAAGAATTTGCCAAAGTAAAAACTACAGATGGCAAATTTGTTTATGCAATAACAAAAAATGGAGCAAGAGGTACAATATCTTACAAAGATGGTGGACTTGCTGTACCATTTGTTATTAACTCTGCTTGTAATTCTATTTCTGATACAGCTACTGCAGCTGGAAAATACACTATGATATATGGTTCACTTTCTGATTATGAAATGCCAGTATTCTCTGACATAGAAGTACAAGAAAGTACAGATTATCAATTCAAAAAAGGTATGATTGCTTATAGAGCAGATTGTATAATCGGTGGAACTGTATCAAAATACAACGGATTCGTAAGAGTTAAAAAAAAAAAGTAGCATAGCAGAAAATAAAAACGTAACAATACCTTCTCAAGACACTAATTTATACGGAAAGAATGTATCTGAAATGATTGGAACAGATATAAAAGTAGATGAACAAGGAAATGTAATAGGTACTTTTCACAAAGTAACAGGTTATACAGGTTTTAATTCTACAAATGCAAGTGAACAATCTGGATACTTCTTCCCATTTAGTTTAGTAAAAACTGGAACTAAAATGACTTTCAAGAAAAATGGAGCTATCTCAAAGGAAAATATTAACTATGAAAAAGACAATGTTTTTAGAATAACAAAAACAGCTAAATTTGAAGTTTTAATTGATAATGAAAGTGTAATTACATTTAACTTTACTAATGCAACATTTGAATAGGAGAGATGAAGACAATGACATATGAAGAAGTAAAAAATCTAAAAGTATCAGAAATTTTAGTAAACACAGATTTAAAGAAATTAACTAAACAATGTTTGAGTATAGTTGATAAATCTACAATAAAAGATGATGAAATTATAATGCTAATAAATGCAGCAATTGCTGATATGAAAAGATTAAGCATAGATGCAGAAAACAAATTAACAGATAGCATAATACAAGCAACAATTGTATTTTTTGTAAAAGCTAATTTTGGTATGTGTGATATTAAAGAAAAAGAATTAGCAGGACAAAGATACAAAGAAAATTGCGATAATTTGTCATTGTCTTCTGATTACAAAATAAAAGAGGTTGATAGCAATGCGTGATGTAAGTTGTAAATTACTATCTACTACATTTGAAACAAATAATATAGGTGTACAAAAAGAAAAAACAGTAGAAAGAGAAATTCCAATAATAAAAGTAGAAGATGTATATGCACAAGAGTTCTATGAAGCAAACGAACAAGGTTATAAACCAAGTTTAAGACTTCGAATAAGTAATTTGTGTTACGAGAATGAGTCAGAATTGATTTATAAAAATACGACATATAGTATCATTCGTACACAAGAAATTACAGCAGATGAGCTTATATTAGTTTGTGAGAGGAAAGTTAAAAATGTCAAAAAAAATCAAACCAGAACAACTAGAAAAAGTACTTAAAGAACAGTTAACTAACTATTTAGAAGACATAGAAGAAGATGTTAAAGACACAACAGATGCAACTATTAAAGAAGCAAGGCAAGAACTTATAGAAACTAGCCCAAGAAGCGGAATAGCAAGAAATACAAAATATTATAAAGGTTGGTCTGTAAAGGCTGGAGGAAGAACAAGGAAAAAGAGATATTACAGCAAAGTTATTTGGAATAAAACAAACTATCAATTAACACATCTGCTAGAATTTAAACACCACAAAAGGAATGGAACTGGATATGTAGAAGCACAACCACATATTAGAAAAGTAGAAGAAAAATATGGGACTAAATTTGCAGATACATTAGAAACAAAAATAAAAAGGAGGTCAAAATGACATTAGAAGAATTAAAACAAAGGTGCGAAAATGCAGGATTTAAGTATGCATATGGAGTATTTAAAGAGCCTACTGAACCTCCACATTTAATTGCAATAACTACTGATACAGATAATTTTATGGCTGACAATAAGACATATTACAAGAAAACACCTATTATGATGGATTATACATATATAGACAAAAATGAAGAAGAACAAAATAAAATTGAAAATGAAATTTTAGGCGATATAGCCTGGAATAAAACAGAAGAAGCTTATTTGCAAGACGAAGAAGTCTGGCAAGTAAGTTATTTTTTTGAAATTTAAAAAGAAAGAGAGGAATTTAAAATGGCAGGTGCAGCAGAAACAGTAAACAAAGTTTTATATGGAATGAGTAAATGCTATATAGCTAAATTAACAGAAACAGATGGGGCGATTACATATGACACACCATTTGAAATGCCAGGAGTCGTAGGATTATCTCCAGAACCACAAGGAGAGACAACAAAACATTATGCTGACAATATTGTTTATTATATAGCAAACTCAAACCAAGGATATGAAGGAGAGCTAGTAATAACATTGACTCCAGAAGAATTTTTTACAAAAATTTTAGGACAAACAAAAGACACAAATGGTGCAATAATTGAAAATGCAAATGACAAAACAGCAAGATTTGCATTAATGTTTGAAGGACAAGGAGATAAAACAGCAAGAAGATGGGTGTATTGGGATTGTACAGCTACAAGACCTACAAGGGAACATAATACTACAGAAGAATCTATTGAAGTAGCAACAGAAAGTATAACAATAACAATGTCACCACGTTCTACTGATAATGCAATAAAATGTCATATAGAACCAACAGAGGAAAACAAAGCAATATATGATAAATTCTTTACAAAAGTATATGAAAAAGATGCAGAAGCAGGAGTTTAAAATGATAATAAAAATTGGTAATAAAGAATATATAGGGCAATGCAATGCATTGTCTTATATGTTTCATAAAAAAATATTTAAGACAAGTATATTTGATGATTTAGTAGTTCTAAAAGAATGCTTATTAAAAAAGAGAAGCTCAGAAGAATTTTACAATGTTTTAATTAAATTAATCTATACATTGATATACACAAACAGCAATGTATTATATTGCTTTGAAGAATTTAAAGAAGAAATTATGAATGAAACAATATCATCAATAACAATAGATGAAATAATAAATTTATATTTAGAAAGCTTTTTTGACAATGAAGCATTAGAAGAATTAGAAAAAATAGATAAAAAAGAAACAACATACGAAGGTCAAAACACAAAAAATGAAGTTTTTCCAGAACATGAATTTATTGTAAGTTGTATAAGTTTTGGATTAAACATAGAGGCACTAAAAGAGCTAACATACATAGATGTAGTAAAGATGATGATAACTACAAGAAAAAGAGAAAAAGAAAACAAAAAACCAAGATATAGAATGGCAACACAAGAAGATTGGGATAGATTAGCACAATCTTAAAGTATTAGGAGGAAACAAAATGTCTAAAGGAATAAAAGGAATTATAGTAGAAATTGGTGGAGATACAAGTGCATTAGAAAAAGCACTAAGCAAAGTAAATTCAAAATCTGGTAGTTTAAGCAAGGAATTAAAAGGTATTAATTCTTTACTTAAGCTAGATCCTTCAAATGTAGAATTATTAAATCAAAAGCAAACAATCTTAAATGAAAGTATAGAAACTACACAGGATAAACTAACACAACTAAAAAAGATTAAAGAAGAAGCCGACAAGAAAATGGCTGATGTTACTAAAATTTCAGAAGAAAATTACAGAAATCTACAAAGAGAAATAATTAACACAGAAAATAAATTAAATTCCTTAACAGAAGAATTAAAACAATTCAATGTTGCAAATTCTAATATTACAAAAGCAGGAAAGAAAGTTGAAGAATATGGCAAAAAGATAGAAAATGCAGGGAAAAAAGTTGATGAATTAGGAAATAAGCTTTCTATTATATCAGGTGCAGCAGTTGCAGGAGGAACCGTATTAGCAAATAGTGCAATGGGATTAGAAGATGCTGTGGCAAAATATGTAGCAACTACTAATACTGCAGAAGAAGAAACAGAAAAATATAAACAGGTCCTTGAAAATATAAACAAAAACAACTACGGAGAAGGATACGAAGATATAGCAAATGCAATGTCTAACGTAACAATGCAGTTAAAGGGCTTAAACGACACAGACTTACAAAACATAACAGAAAAAGCAATAGCTTTTAGAGATATGTTTGGATATGAGGTATCAGAAAGCATAAGAGCTGTAAAAGCATTGATGGATAATTTTAAAATCAGTGCAGATGAAGCATTCGATTTATTAACAGAAGGAAAGAAACAAGGATTAGATTTTTCAAATGAATTATTAGACAATGTTAATGAATATTCTGTACAATTTAATAAACTAGGTTTAACAGCGGAAGATATGTTCAATATCTTTAAAACAGGATCAGAAAACGGAGCATTTAATTTAGACAAAATAGGTGATGCAGTAAAAGAATTTAGCATAAGAGCAATAGACGGAAGCAACACAACAATAGACGGATTTAAAAGAATAGGATTAAATGCAGATGAAATGGCTAAGAAGTTTGCTAATGGTGGAGAAGAAGCAAAACAAGCCTTCATAGAAGTAGTAAACAGATTAGGAAGTATGGACGACAAAGTATCACAAAGTATTGCTGGTGTTGACCTATTCGGAACAATGTGGGAAGATTTAGGACCAACTGTAATAACAAGTTTTAGCAAAATGGATAATGGGATTTCACAAAGCAGTGATTCTATGCAAAAATCTATTGATGAGCTATACAATACTACAAAAAAGAAAGCAGAAACACAGTTAAAAAGATTACAGAGTTTGGGTGCAGACTTTGGAGAAGAAATGCTACCAGTTTTAGAAGATTTAATCGACCTAGCTGAAGATTTTATCAAGAAATTGGAAGGTATGAGTGATGAAGAAAAAGAGAATATACTTAAAATAGGATTATTAGTTGCTGGAATGGGACCTTTTACAAAGATTTTAGGAACAGCGACAAAAGGAGTAGGAAAAGTATCAGAAGGAATAGGAATATTCACACAAGCCATAGAAGTTGCAAGAGGAAAAACAACATCGTCAGTAACAAGTGTAAACAATTTAGCAAAAGCATTTAGTGCGATAACAAGTCCGGCAGGATTAGCAACGAGTATTATATCAGTAGCCATGATTGGAATAGTTTCAGCAATTAAAAATGCAGAAGAAAAAACAACAGAAGCATTTTCGGATATGGCAACAGGAGCTAGTGATTTTATAACAGGAATAAGCAATGCAGAGTCATATTTAGAAAGTTTTGATGCTACATTATTTGCATCATCAGAAGAACAAAAAAAATTACAGGACAATATGAACGAAGTGCAAGATGGAATAACAAAAATATGTAAAACAGCATCAGATGAAAGAAGAAATTATACGCAAGAAGAGATAAAACAATTAGACGAATATTTTACAAAATTAAGAGAATTAAATCAAAAAGAATTAGAAATACAACAAGAAATATCAGGAGCAATTTCACAACAAGCTATAAGTAATGCGGAAACATTTAAAGGAAGTGCAGAAGAATATAAAGTAGTAGCACAAAATTGGATAAATACTGCAACACAACAGAAAGAAAAAATTATAAATTTGGCAAATCAGCAATCAATTGAAGAACTTGCATTATTAAATCAAAGATATGCTACAGAAGCATCTAGACAAACAGAGGAGTATCAAAATGAATATAATAGAATAATAGCACAAAAAGAAGAAAAGATTGCACAGGCTAATGATGAAGTAGCTCAAATTAGTAAAGTTTATGCAGATGGATATACTGAAAGGTTAAATATATCTGATTTATTTAATCAAAAAGTGCAAACCAATTTAGCACTATCAAATTTATCAATAGAAGACGAGAATCAAAGGCACACAGATAGATTAAAAGAAATTCAAGATGGTTGGTACTTAACAGAAACTGATAGGCAAAAAGCAATAGAACAAGAAAATGAATCTCATAAAAATAGAACAGCAGAAATATGGAGAGCAATAGTTGAAAATATGTCAGAGTCAGAAAGAGAGCAACTTGGTAGTTGGATTGCAATGCAGGCTCAGACAGAATTATATGGTGGAAAAATAGATGATGAAGCACAAAAAATGATAGATAGCATCACGGAAAGTTTTAATGAAATGCCTAAAGAAACACAAAATACTATGAAAGATGCATTAGAACCAATGATGACTGAAATGGAAGATAAAGAACCATCATTATTTGCCAAAGCTTCTGGAATCGCAAGTGGAATTATATCAAGGTTAAATAAAGCATTTAATTTTAATGGAAGTTCAAAAAATAGCACACTTGATTTACCAGGACATAAAACAGGACTTGATTATGTACCTTATGATAATTACATAGCAAGATTACACAAAGGAGAAAGAGTTTTAACAGCCAAAGAAAATAAACAGTTAATGTCACTAGATAAAATGAGAAAATTTAGTCAAACAGGATTGGGAGGATTAACAAAAGAAATAAGTAAAAATACGACAAACTATATAAATTTGCAACAACAATTCTATCCACAAAGTATGACAGAAGCCGAAATGAAGAAATGTAGTGATTACATGCAAAAAGAATTGGCAAAATACTTATAAAAGGTAAAAAAAGGTAAAAAAAGTTAAAAAATATATTATTTACATTTTTCGACATTTAATATATACTTATAAAAAATAAAAGGAGGAATACTAAATGTCAAATCAAGAAAATAATGTAAAGAAACCAATCTATAAAGAATGGTGGTTTTGGGCGTTTGTTGCACTTTTTGTTTTGATTATTTTATGTCTAGGAACAGTCGAAAACGATAAAACGCAACAAACATCAGAAACAAATCAAGTTGGCAATAATACTACTATAAATACTGAAAACAAAATATTAACAAATCCATATACAATAACACAGGACTATAATGGTACTTATTCATTTTCGTTAAGTAGTGATAACGGAAATGGAAATATGTTCTATGCAATAGGAGCAATAAGTTTTAATGGAGAAAATTGTAAAATAAAATATGAAAAATCAGGAGATACACTATCTTTTGAAAATACAGTGGAATATGAAGGTTTTTGTGGCATAAACAAGAATGATAACTCTTCATTTTATTTTACTATAAAAGATAAAAATGATGAAGAAAAGTATACCTATAAATGTACTAATATAGAACGAAATTTAGCTTGTGAATTAAAAAGTACATTTGATTTAGCAGGTTGCACAAACAACAAATTAGATTTAACATACGTAAATGATTCTCAAGATATAAATACAGTGTACAACAATATTGTTAGCCAAGAAAAAGCAAAAAGAGAAGCGGAAGAAAAAGCAAAAAAAGAAAAGGAAGAAGCAGATTTTAAAGCAAGTTGCCAAACATATACGTTTGAACAAATGGCAAGGAATCCGGATAATTTTAAAGGTACAAACGTAAAAGTAACTGGCGAAGTAATACAAGTACTTTATGGTTATGATAGTGTAGATATAAGAATGAATATTACTAAAGAAGGAACATACTCAACATATTATACAGACACTATATATGTTACATATACACCTAAAGAAGGAGAAGACAAAATATTAGAAGATGATATAATTACAGTTTATGGAACTTCTCAAGGAGATTATTCATACACTAGTACAATTGGAGCACAAGTAACATTGCCATTAATTTCAGGAAAATATATAACATTGGAAAATTAAAAAACTTAAAAAGGCACTATAGGTGTCTTTTTTTTGGAGGAAAAAATGGTTAGAGAATTTAGACTAGTAAATGAAAAAGGACAAGAATATTCTTTAATGGACATAGAAAATTATTGCTTACTAACAGATCCATCTGGATTAGGATATTCTTATAATACCGAATATGAACAAATAGATGAAATGTTTTTTACTAATTTAAGAAAATTAGCACAAGGGCAGATAAATGGAACAATAAACTGTCTGTACTATGATAATTACAGAGCATTAGTAGATTTTATAGAAAGTTCTGAAAGTTTAAAGTTTGCTTGCAAGATTCCGTACAAAAGTGGTCAGAAAGAATATTTTAAAGACGTAAATATACAAAGCATAGAAAAAACACAAATACAAACAACTGGGACTATATCAGAACCAGTTGTTTTTGATTGCTTAAGTTTATGGTATGAAGAAAATACAACAGTATATACAATAGAACCTGTCCAAAACGAAATTAGATGGGATTTTAGATGGGATAGTAGATTTACAGATTATAATACACGAAACTTACAGTTTATAAACAGAGGACATATAGAAGCACCAATTTTGGTTGAATTTGATGGAAAAGTAATAAATCCTAAAATACAGCTATATGTAGAAGGAAGATTATATCAAGAACTAAAATTCAATATAACAATAAACGAATATGAGAAACTGTTGTATTGTACAAAGAGGAACGAGTTCTATATAAACAAACAAAATACAGACGGAACATTAGAAGATTTATACGACTTAGATGTAATACAAGACTTTGCAAACATAAATGAAATAATTAGAATACCGAAAAATAAATCTTGTGAATTAAAATTAACAGCGGATAATGATGTACTAAATGCAAAAACAACAATTTGGACATACTATAAAGCTATATAGGAGGTGCAAAAAAGAATGAATGAATTAACAGTACGTTTTAACGAACAAGACTATATAGCAAAATATAATGAACAAACGGGTTATTATGAAGTTAATTTGCAAGCACCTCAAACAGGCGGAATATATAAAACAGAGATAGAGTTTACGGATTTATGGGGACAAAGTTATGAAGATGAGTTAGCAATACAAGTATTAGCACAAGAAGAAATAAAAATACAAACAGATGAAGTCTTGATGTGGATATTTGATTACAAAGATTTTACAATAAAAGATATTGTAGAATTGAGTGATTATGAAATAAATATGGACGAAGAAACAAACGCAAATACAATTGTAAAAGTGTTAAAGAAAACAACAGCAAAAGCACAGGATATTATTTTTATTAAAAGAAATGGAGAAATAATTTATTGGGGAATAATTGATAACATAACAAACGAAAACGGAAAGAAATTATATGAATATACTCTAAAATATATAACAAACCTTTTCGATGAAGAAGTAGAATCTAATTATTTACCAGGAGTTGAAGATTTAATAAGAACAACAGGAATAGAAGATTTTTTACAAAAAACTATTCAGGACCATTTTATTTCAAACGACGATACTTTTATAAATAAAACATATTTAGAAGTAAGAGCATTAACACATACAAAATTAGAGACGAGTATAACTAATATAGAAAATGGAATTTATAATTTACATACGTGGATGACAAATTGTACACAAAATTATGATATTGTGTACGATTTTTTTATAGAAAACAAAAAACTAATAATGACAATAGCAAAAAAAGAAGGACAAAAAGAGCTTATAAATGTAAATGCACAGCCAATTTCTGATTATACAGAAGTTTTTGAAACAAAAGTAGTAGCAAAAGTAATAGTAAAAACAGCAACTGGAGATAGATACAGTTTATTCTTACTAAATGATAGAACTACAACAACAGATGTAAATAATCCAAACAGAGCATCAGGAACAATAAGAAGAGTTTATACAGAAAAGATGGAAGATGCAAGACAAACAGCATTAGATATATTTAAGCAAAATTCTTATAGTCACAATGTTACATTTAAAATGTTAGATAAATATATAAAAATAGGCACACCAATAGCAATAAAAACAAAAGAAAATACTATTCTAGACACTTATATATCTGCTGTAAAAATAACAAAAAATAGATTTATAGAATACACGTGCGGAAATATAAGAATTAAATTTATAGATAAATTATTAAAAGAGAGGAGCAAATAAAATGCTAAAAGGACATGTTTTTAGTAAACAAATTTTTGAAAATCCAATTTTTGCATTGTGGATAGATACTTTATTAGACGGAAAATGTGGAATAGGACCATATGGGCAAGAAATGAAAATAACAAGAAGTGGAAATACAATAACTGTAGCAGATGGAACAGTTTGTGTAAGAGGAAGGTTTATAGAAGAAGACACAAGCACACCAATTACAGCAGGAACAGATAATGCATATTGCATTCTAGTAATAGAAATAGATTTAGATAAGGAGAATACAGAAAGCGAATTAAATCAAGTTTCTTACAAGATTGTAAAAGGTACAAGTAGCTATCCAAATCTAACACAAACTGATATAGTAAAAAATAATGCAGGAATATATCAGTATGAACTTGCAAGATTTAGGACAGGTAGCGGTGGCATAACAGATTTTCAAGACAAAAGAACTTTTTTAGATTTTAATAGCATCTATAAACAAATACAAACAGAATATAGAGCAATTCTAGATGAATTACAAGAAGAATTAGATAGTGTAGAAGATGGAAGTGCCTACAGATTAAAGGGAGATTTTGCAGTATTAACAGGAACAATAACAATGCCAGAAGCAAACGACGCAGCACTAAATGGTACAGCAGAAGTAAATTATCCATCTGGATTTAACAAAGATAATTGTGTTGTTGTATCTATATTATCTCACAATTCCGTGCATACTGATTGGTGGGCAACTCCGACTTCGAATGAGCAAGTTACTACAACAATGATAAGAGGAAATGGAAATACAAGTGTAGTATTAAAACCAGATAAAGTTAGTATTTCTTCTTTTAAGGCAAATAAGGCACAATCTAGAGACGATGTAAGTTACAAAATAACACTTATGAAAGTATAGGAGGAAAAAATGGCAAACAAGATAGTAGAAAAAGTATTAGAACCTAACAAAATATATGTACGGTTCTAATTTTTTATTGAAGATAAAAGCTACAAGATACGCAACGTACGAAGAAATAAAAGCAAGAACTTACAACAATATTAAATCTTATACTTATAAAGAATTGAAAGGAGATTAAAAAATGGCTACAACAAAAAATGGATTTTACTATCAAGACAATTATTCTGTTGCTGCAGACGTTCCAGAAGATTTGAAAAAATTAGCAGAAAGCGTAGATAAATTTGCAGATAATATACAACAAGAACAAGCAACACAAAACCAAAAAATACTAAATAATTCAAATAATTTAGATTTGGTTGCAAACCAATTAGGAGAAACTGAACAAGGATTTTTACAGTATAAACTAGAAAACAATCAAAGAGTTACGTATGCAGAACAAAATATTATAGACTTACAAGGAAGAGAAAGATTAAACAAAGAAAACATAGAAACATTACAACAAGAAGTCCAAGAGCTAGAACAAGACGTAAAAGCAAATGCAATCACAGAAGAAACAGAGCAAGCAAAGAGTTTAAAAATAACAGATGCAAGTGGAGCTAGAGGAAGTTTAAAGGTTTTAGGAAATGATGAGCAAGAGACAAGAGAAGGGTACAACTTAATAGATATACTAAACTTAGAATTAAAAGGGCAAGACAAAGGTATTACAGTAAAAATAAGTCCAGACGGATATTTAAGTGCTAATGGAACAGTAAAAGACTCTTCAGCGTCATATACCGTTTTTATTACTACTAATGTAGACAATCTCTTAACTGACAAAGAAACTTACACACTTTGGCAAGAAGTTTATGGAAAAGACCAAAATGATGGAATTATGTTACAGATAATAGCAAACCCAAAAACTGATGTAGAAAAAAAACATATAAATAGTGCAACATCTAAAAAAACATTTGTAGTAGATAAAATAAATTATTCTTATGTTCTTACGATTCAACTCGGAGTAGTTGATAGTTCAACAGTATTTAATAATTATAAAAACAGATACATGCTTTACAAAGGAACAGACGATAAAGAATTTGAATTATACGGAGCAAGTCCAAGTTTAGATTACCCTAGTCCTATTAAATGTTTAGGAAGTAATAAAAATTTAGTAACAGAAGTATTAAATAATTTGTGGTATAACGAAGATACAAATAAATTTATAACAATGCAAAATACAGTTTCTGCTATTGCAGAAATCCCACAAAATGCAAATATAACTATAAATAAAAAAAATGGTGGTAATAGATTTGCAGTGATGACAAGCTATACAAAACCACAATTAGATGTGGACCTAACAACAATTTTTATTGATAACGAAACTCCAAATAGAAAAACATATACTTTTAAAAACACAGATAAAAAGTGGGTATGGGTAGGAGTACAAAACGGAGGAACAGAAGAAGACAAACAAAAAGCAATAGAAGAAATAAAAATAGAAGAAGGGGAAACAGCAACAAGTTACTCTCCATATGGACAAGGTAGTACAGAAATAAAGAAAATAAACGATAATTTATATAAAAACGATTATATAACAAATTCAAATGTTGAATATAGTTTTGAAGATAAAGAAATAAAAATAACAAATACAGACAAAGTAACCCAGCAAATAAATTCTTATGGTAGAATTTATCTAACAATTCCAAATTTTATAAAAAATCAAACATATAAGTTTAAGTGTACATACAACAACTCTAATAGCTCAGCAAGTAATAGAGTTAGAATATTTAAAAATAATGAAAGTCAATATTTTGTAGATAAAGTAAACTTAAATGAATTTAGTTTTGTTGCAGAAGATACAACATTAAAATTTGAAATTTATAGTAGCTTTAATACCAATGCATCTAACACTTTAACAATAGAAAATTTAATGATAGCTACTAATGTGGCGAAATATATAGAACATCAAGAAGAAAATTACATATTAAACATACAGCAAGAAATGCTAGAAGGAGATTACTTTGATTTAGAGAGAAAGAAAGAAGTACATAATTGGAATAAAATAGAACTTAATGGTACAGAAAATATAAAAGAAACAACAGGTACAACAAAATATTTTGTAATAGAAAAAGCTATAACAAATCCAATTAATGATATCTGGAATAATAGTAAAAATCAATTGTCAACACATTTTATTGTTGGTATAGCTGGATATGCAAATAAAAATTGCTTTTCTTTTAATTATACAGGTGCATTAAATATAGAAATAAAAGAAGAAATGACTATAGAAGAATTAAAATTATTATTGTCAGAACAGTATGTAAAAGGAAATCCATTGACATTTTGGTGTAAGTTAGCAACACCAACAGAATTAGATTTAACAGAATCACAAATAGAAGTATTAGAAAAATTAAACAAACTAAGATTTTACGAAGGTGTAAACAACATAATGACACTAGAAGATATAGCATTGTTACAAGCAATATATCCAGTAAACTTAAAAAATGTAAACAATAAAATGCAAGAAGAGATAGACGAAATAAAAGAATTATTAAGTACAACACAAACAAGTGCAATGTTACTAGATAATCTAGAACAAGATTTAATTAAGGAGGTAGAATAAAATGTTAGTAAACTTATTAAACAATTTAATAGAAAAGAAATTCTATAAAAACAAAGAGGAAATACAAAACAAATTAGATGTATTTTATGCAATGAACAAAATAAATGATGAAGAATATACAAGTTTAACTTTAAAAGTAGAAGAAAAATACAAAGTAGAAGAAATAGTAGAAGAAACAGACATGGAAGAAATTACAGAAAGTGAGGTACAAGAATAATGGAAAATTTAGTACAAACATTAAGTTTTACATCTGTGGCTTGGCAAATAATAGCACCACTAATATTTAGTGCATTAGACATTTTGACAGGCTACATACAAGCTGTAATAAATAAGAATGTAGATAGCAAGATTATGAGAGAAGGATTATTACATAAGTGTCTGTTAATAGTAGCAATTTTAATAGGTTATGTAGTAGAATATGCTTTTGGAATAAAAGCGGTAGCACAAGTAATAACAGTTTATATTTGCGTGATGGAAGTAATGTCTATTGCAGAAAATTTAAAAAAAGCAGGACTTGACTTGGGAAAACTAGGAGATATTCTAAAGAACAAGGAGGATAAATAAATGGAAGAGGAAATTGTAGAAACAATGGAATTGGCAGAACAAGATAATTTAGGAGAAGTAAACGAATAGGAGGAATTTTAAATGAACATAGAAGAAAGATTATTAACTATCAATCCATATTCAAGAAGTGGGGAAAAGCAAGGAAAAATTCAAAATATAGTTGTTCATTGGGTAGGAAATGCAAATTCTAGTGCAGTTGCAAATAGAAATTATTTCGAAAACTTAAAAAATACACATACAACATCTGCCTCAAGTCATTATATAGTTGGATTGAATGGAGAAATAATTAGATGCATCCCAGAAGATGAAGTAGCTTTCCATTCTGGTTCATATAGCATGAATAGGAAGTCAATTGCGATAGAAGATTGCCACCCAGATTGGAACGGAAAATTTAACGATGCTACATATAATAGTTTAGTAGAATTATGTGCAGATATTTGTAGAAGACATAATTTAACAATAGATAATATAATAAGACACTATGATGTAACAGGAAAAGATTGTCCTAGATATTATGTAAATAATCCAGATGAATGGGTTAAGTTTAAAAACGATGTAGCAAATAAATTGGGACAACCTACAACAACTGTTCCAGTAGTAGAAGAGAAAGGAGAAGATGAACCCGTGAGAAAATATAAAAATGGTTCAACAAAAGAATATATATATGCAGACACAAATTTAAGTAAACAAATAGGATATTTAAGTCCATATGAAGAATGTGATTGTTTTGGGATATTTAACAATAGACCAATGGTAAGATATAAAGTTGATGGAAGTTCAAATTATAAAATAGGTTTTGCTAAATGGACAGGTGGAGTAAAATAAAAAATGCTAGGTTGGATTAATTTCTAACCTAGCTTCTTTTTTTATGCCAAAATGCAGTGAAATCAGGTATATAAGTATATAGATAAAAAATTAAAAAGGCTGTAAAACGATTGTAATGCGAGTTTTAAAAAATATATTGACAAAAAATGTATAAAAGTATATAAAATAAATAAGAATATCAATAGTTGATATTATGTAAATTTTATGATATAATATTATAAATATTAAATATTGTTTATTTATTTTTTTGAATATAGTATTAAAAACATAAAATTTGGAATAATATATGAGAGGAGGTATAAAAATGGTTGATAATCTTTATAAATCTAAAGTCTCAAAATTAGTTGAAAAAGCACAGAAGAAAGGTATGATAAAAAAATATTCTGATTTTTGTGAAACAGAGAAAGGAAAGAAAATGGCTTTATCAAAAGATGAAATCATATATTATACTTCTGTAAATAAAGGAGAGACGAAATAAAATGAAGCAATTTAATATTGGAGACATTGTATTTGTAAGTAAATACGAATACAAGAGCGGAAACAATGGAAAAAATCACATTTTCGTTTTAGTAGACGATGGACAAGCAATTGAAATTAACGATTATTTTGGCTTTCTTTTGTCATCAAGAACGGAAAAGGCTACATATCCATACAATGAAAAGTTAAATAAAAACAATGCAAACGGATTGCATAAAGATAGCATTGTAAAGTGTGATGATTTGATTGAAATTACAGAAAGCAATATCCAATTTAAAATTCGGACAGGTAGAGCAAGAAGATTTAGAGAGATTTATTGATACATATTCAAGATATTTAGAAGAGAACTAGAAATAGTTCTTTTTTTGTTTACAAATAAAATATGCTACCAGTTTCTAAAAAAATAAAAAAAATCAAAAAAATTTTAAATTTATGCAACTTTTTGTATTACTTTTTTAATCTTATATATAGAGGGTATAGAAATAGTATCGAACCACCCACACAATTAACTCAAGAGAGCTAACAAAAAATCGTGATTCGATACTATGTACCTACTACAAAAGTAGTTAATACTATTATAACTCACTTTTGTAGAAAAAATCAAAAATTTTATGAAAGTGAGGTAAAAGTTTATGAAAAGTAATAAAGTAACTTAATAATTTAATTATTCAAAAGAAAATATAATACACAGAGGAGTAATTGTATGATTATTTTAAAAGAGAATTTACTTTATATAAAAGAAAAAGAATATCAAAAATTTAAAGAAATAAAAAACAAAAAAGATGATTATTTAGATGAGAAGGAAGTTAAGCAATTAAAAGAATTACGCTAAAATTACGCTAATTTATAAAAATAGAGTTTCGGATAAATTGCCGAAACTCTTTATTTTAGCTGGTTGCGGGGGTAAGACTCGAACTTACGACCTTTGGGTTATGAGGACTTTTAAACATAAAATTTAAAAGATTGAAAAATGGCTGAAACTGTTGAGAATGTAAAAAGAGACGACAAACATAAAATTGCATAAAAAAGCAAAAATTAGCGTAATTTTTAATATGAATTACGCTAAAATTACGCTAAAAATTTTGCATCTTTTTATTAAAGATATTTTCAAAAACTTTGCTTGCTTTCTTATCTTCTTCAGGAATTTGGTCAAGGTAATAATTAGTAGCCGTTGAAGGTAAATGTCCTAATCTTTTAGCTGCCAAAACAATATCTATTCCCTGGTTAATTAAAATACTTTCATTCAAAGCCCTTAAGTCTTTTAAATTTATTTTTCGTAAATTATTATTTTTTAAAAAGTTTTCAAATTTTTTAGTATATGTATCTGGATGCATTTTAAATAATTCTGTATTCTTTACAGGGTTATTTAAATAAACGTAATATTGTTTAATTTTATCAATATAGCTTTTAGGAACATAAAATAAACGAGGCTTACTTGTTTTTGTATCTTTTATTTTTGTTCCGCCTGCAGTATTTATTTTACTCTTATTAAAATCTATTGTACATCTATCAAAATTTATATCATTAAAAGTTAAAGCTAAGACTTCTCCTCTTCTTGCACCAGTATAAAAAGATGTATATATAGCCATTTTTAATTCCGTGTCATTTAATGAATCTAAGACATCAATAAATTGATTTATTTCATCATAGCTATATAAAACAACCTTTTCTTTAGGTTTATTGTAATTTTTAGGTATTGTTACTTTATCTGCTACATTAGTTTGTATAAAGTCCCACTCTACAGCCTTATTTAATATTGCTGAAATTAGCTTTATATAGTTTTTTATAGTCTTACTAGACAAGTTATATTCCTCAAAAAGTTTGTTAGCAAATTCTTGAATGTGAAGTCTTCTAATACTAGTTAATTTTTTATTTCCAATTTCTTCGAGAATATATTTATTTAATCTATGCTTATAATCTCGGACAGTAGTATCAGATAAATTTGGTTTAGCGTATTTATCTAAAAACAATTGTGCAAATTCTACAAAAGTTATAGAACTTTCTTTACTGTATTCGCCTTTTTCTATACTGGCTACAAATAAAGCTAATTGTTTATCAGCATCAGAAGGAGAAGAAGCGGAAACATATTGACTATATCTTTCTCCTTCATACATGTATTCAAGCCTCCAACGATTTTTTCCAGTCTGCCTTTTACTTCCTGCCATAACAAAACACCTCTATCCATTTATTTCTAACTTCCCTACATATTTTCCTAAAATTTTTATAGATGTAGTTTTATCGTATACTTGTGTCTTAAATGTTTCATCTGTCGAATTTGGTTCTAATATAATTAAATCTCCCTGTTTAGTAAACTTTTTCAATGTAGCATCATAACCATTTACTAATACCACTGCTATTTCTCCATTCTCCACAATATCCTGCTTATGGATTAGTGCAAAGGCACCATTTTTTATAACATTATTCATACTTTCTCCGTTTACACGTAAAAAGAAATATTCTTCTGGATTATATATATTCATTAAATTAGGCTCTATCATTATTCTTCCTTCAATGCATTCTTCTGCCCAATTAGGTTGCCCTGCACTAATTTGCCCATATACAGGGCACATATAATATTTTTTTGATTTATCTTCTACTAAATCACTTTTTAATATATTGAAATAATTTGCTAGCATTTCTATTTTATCTATTCTAGGGTAATATAGAGCATTACACCAACTAGAGACTGTAGAATATGGAACTTTTGTGATTTTTGCAATATCATTTCTGGATTTATTATATTTTTTCATATATAATTTTAAATTCTTAGCAAAAACTTCTTTATTTCCTAAATCGCTCATTCTAAATACCTCCATTAGTATATAATAACACATTCTTAAAGAAAAATCAAAAAAAATTATAGAAAAACTGAAATTTTTTCAAAAAAACTATTGACATTATAGTTTAACTATAATATAATGCGAGTAACTTAAAGAGAGAGGAGGAAACAAAAAATGGCGAAAGTAACATTAAAAGCACTAAGAATAAATAAAGGATTAACATTAGAACAAGCAGCAAAAGAGTTAGGAATAAATATTGTTACATTATCTAGTTATGAAAACGCAAAGACATTTCCCGATGTGCAAACGATAAATAAAATGTTAGAATTATATGATACAACATATGATAATATTAATTTTTTATGCAACTAATCTATAGTTAAACTATAACAAAAAGGAGGCGATTAAATGTATTTAACATTAGAAGAAACAAAAAAGCATTTTAGAGTAAAAGACAATAGAACAATAATTAAATTCATAAAAAAAGGCTTAAAATTTATAAAAATAGGGGCTCAATACAGATTTGATTTAAAAGACATAGAAGAGTTTGAAAACAAACTAAAAGAAGAACAGCAAGAAATCTTAATTATGAAAAATCCAATAAAAAGGACAAGAAAAAATATAACAACACAGATTGACTTTGAAAAGAAAAAAATAAATTTAACACAATTAAAAGTAGTCTAGAAAGGAGGTGAAAAACAAATGAAAAAAAGAAACAAAATATACGAACTAATCGGACGAGCCACAACAAAAATATTAGCATTTTTACTAATAGAAACAAGCTTATATTACACACTAATTTATATTTTAGACAACTGTATAACAGTTTATAGATAAGGAGGAGTGATTTATGAATATTAAGGATTATTTAAATGACGAAATAAAAAGATTAAACAGAATGAACGACAACTTAGAAAAAAGCATAAATAAAGAATTAGCAGTAAATAATGAGCCTGAACAAATAATAAACAATGTAAAAGCTATGTGCGAGATAGCTAATACAATATGTAATTTACACAAGAGTTGTGTCATCTAATTGTAAGTTTTTATAAACATTATTATAGATATTTGCAATTTCTTCTCCTAATTTTTGATTGAAATTTGAATTTTCATTCAAAGATGTGGAAGTGTGAGTAGTAAATTGTAAACAATCTAATTTTTTCAATGTAAGTTGTAAAGCAATTTCTTCTTTGGACATAACATCACCACCTTTCGTGGTGTTCAGGCTCATGCGTATTATACAAAATATAACAAATAAAGTAAAGGAGTGAAGAAAATGGGATATATGAGTGCAGTAGCAAAAGTATTAAATATGCAACCAAAAGAAAATAGTAAATCACATAAAGAAAAAGAAGCAAAAAGACAAGCAATGATGAGTAAAAGAATAGTTTGTGAAAAATGTGGAAAAAGCAATGTTACTTTATATAACATTCAAAATCATTATTATTGTAAAGATTGCAAATAGAAAGGAGAAAAAAATGGATATTGCAACAATAATCTTAGTAATTACTTATATAGTAATAATAGCTACCATAGTTTTAGGCATAAAAGCAGATAAAAAAACAAACGAATTATTTAAAAAAGAAATAAAAATAATAGAAACACAAGAAAAAATAAATTGGATTTTACTAGAATCTGATTTAACAAAAGAAAACCCAGCAGTAACAAAAAAGAAAATAAAAGAAGCTATTACCAGTCGGCAAACTAAATAATAACTTCTAGACATTAGTTTATTATACTTATTCTTTATAAGTATAGCATATCAAAATAGAAAATTCAAGAGAGGAGAACAAAAAATTGAATAGAAAATTAGACGAATTAGGAAGAATTGTAATTCCAATGGAGATAAGAAAAGAACTAGATTTAAAGCCAGATGACAAGATGGAAATTGTTCAAGATGGAGAAAAAATTATAATCGCAAAATATAAAGATACATATTGTCCAGAATGTCTAACAAGATGTGAAAAGACAGATAACTTCTGTAGAAATTGTGGATTAATTTTGGAAAATTAGTTTAAATGGAGCAAACAAATGAATTGCAAATATTTAAAAATAAGAACAAAAAACTATAGCAAATACATTTATTGTAGCAATCCAAATTTAAAAAAAGAAATAACTTTTAAAGAATGTAAAAATTGCAAATATAAAGAATACAAACCAATAAAAGAACTAAAAAAGAAAAGTAAGAACTTAAAGAAGTTAGAAGATAAAAGATACAGCATATTAACAGACAATTTAAAAAATTGTTATATATGTCAGAAAAGAAGAAAAAAACACATGCATGAAATATATAAAGGAAGTAATAGACAAACAAGCATGAAAAATGGTTTTTGCATTCCAGTTTGCAACATATGCCATGAAGAAACAGAAAACAATACGGAACTAGACAAGAGGCTTAAACAAGAATGTCAAAAAGAATATGAAAAAACACATAGCAGAGAAGAATTTATTAAGCTTATAGGAAAGAGCTATTTATAAAAAGAAAATAATAATGCCAGAAATTAAAACTTTAAATTTGGCTGATGCACTGAATTGATGCATTAGCTAAAGGATTTTATAAAAATGAACTTACTAATAGTAAGGGCATCTAAAATACAAAAAAGATTATATTAACGGAGTAGGTATTACCGACATCGTCTTAAATAACATAGGAGGAAAATACAATGGAAAATCCAAATTATTATGCAGTATTACCAGCAGATGTAAGATATGATAAAGAATTGAAAGCAAATGCAAAGTTGTTGTATGGAGAAATAACATCGTTATGCAATGAAAAAGGAATTTGTTGGGCATCAAACAAATATTTTGCAGAATTATATGGAGTAAGCAAAGAGACTATTTCAAGATGGATTAGTCAATTAGTGGAAAAGAAATACATTTTTATTAAAATATTTTATAAAAAAGATAGCAAAGAAGTAGACAAAAGAATTATTTCAATTAACTATTTTAAAGATGAAACACCTATTGGCGAAAACGTCAATACCCCATGTCAAAATAATCAAGAAATAGAGGTATTGACAAAAACGTCAATACCCTATAGTCAAAAAAGTCAAGAGGGTATTGACAAAAATGTCAAAGAGAATATTACAAGTATTAATAATAAAGAAGAAGAAGAAAGAAAAAATTTTTTTCAGCAAGATTTAAAAGAAGTTATAAGTTTTTATGAAAACAATATAACACTAATAACACCTTATGTAGCAGAGGATATGGAAAAATATTTACAAGAAGGTTTAACAGCAGGACTAATAATAAAAGCAATGCAAGAAGCAGTAGATAGAAATGCAAGAAGCTGGAAATATATTAAATCAATACTAAATGACTGTTGTAACAACAATGTAAAAACAGCAGAACAATTTAAAATCAGACAAGAAGAATTTAAATCTAATAAAAATCACACAGCAAAAACTAAGACAGAAGAAAAAGTAGAATATGAAGAAGTAGAATTTACAGAAGAAGAATACAGAAAGAAACTATATGAAAAGCAAAAAGGAGGAAACAATGTATGATGAAGAATTAGAAAAAACAATGCTATATTATTTAATCTTTGAACAAGAAGAAACACAAGAATTAAAAATAAATGTAGAAGACTTTATGAATATAAGAAATAGACAAATATATAAAGCTATAGAAGAACTAAAATTAGCAAAAAAAGAAGTAAACATTTTAAGTATTAAAGAAAAAATAAAAGGAAATGATACAGAAATATTAAAATATATTTCTAATATAGCAGAATGCAAATACGGAACATCTCTAGAATTTACATACAAAAAAATAAAAGAGTTCAGCAAGAAAAGAGAAACATTAAAAATAAACAAGGAAACATTAGAAAATATTAAAAAAACAGACAATATAGAAATTTTAATAGAAAAAGAAATAAAAAAATTGCAAGACATAAACAAAGAAGAACAAAAAGAAAAAACATTTAAAGAAATGGTTATAGAAACAAGCAATATTCTAGAAAAAAAGATGAATGAAGGTTCTAAGTACAAAAACAGATACATGACAGGAATATTTGATTTAGATAGTGCAACAAATGGATTACATGAAGAGGAGTTAACAATAATAGGAGCAAGACCAGGAACAGGAAAAACAACACTAGCATTAAAGATAGCATACAACATAGCAATAGAAAATATAAAGGTTGCAATTGTAAGTTTAGAAATGTCCGATATACAACTAACACAAAAAATGATCTCTAGATTAGCAAGAGTAGATAGTAACAGTATAAGAAATGGAACATTAACAGAAGAAGAATTAGAAAAGGTTTCTGAAGCAACAACAAAGATTTTTGAGTTACCAATTTTTATAAATACAAAAGCAAGAAACATACAAGAAATAGAAGCTTATGCAAGAAGATTAAAAAACAAAGAAGATTTAGGATTACTAATTATAGACTATATACAGTTAATAAAAAGCATAAACAAAACAAACAGTAGAGAGCAAGAAGTAGCAGAAATAACAAGAACATTAAAACTATTAAGTTTAGAATTAAAAATACCAATTATAGGTTTATGCCAATTAAATAGGAATGCAGCCAGAAACAAACCAATTTTAGCGGATTTAAGAGAAAGTGGAGCAATAGAACAAGATGCAGACAACGTTATATTTCTATACAAAAAAGATGAAAACACAGAAAGTAAAAGCATAGAGGATATAGTAATAGATTTACAAAAACAAAGAGCAGGACCTTTAACAGAAGTTGTAGTTAGATTTAACAAAAGAATTAGTGAATTTACAAATTTAATAAGGAGATAAAAGCCTATGAAAAAAATAATATGTGAAGAAGACATAAGAAAAGCAAACAATATAGAAAGATGCGAAATGTTAATAGCAATAATAAAAGGACAAGCAATATACACACAAGATATAAAGATAAAAGAGAGGTGTTGAAAATGAATAACATAACAACACAAACTAAAAAAGATAGCTACAAAAAATTAGACAGTAGTAGAAAAAGAAAATTAGTATACGAATGTTTAGAAGACAAAGAATACACAGCAAGAGAATTAGCAGAGAAGATGTACAACACAATAGATAAAAATGGAGACAGATTATTAGAAACAGAAGCCAGACAAGAAGTAGCACCAAGACTAACAGAACTTGAAAAATTAGGGCTAGTAGAAGCAGTAAATAAGAAACAAGATGAGAGAAGCGGAAGAAAAGTAGCTGTATATAGAAAGAAGGAGGATAAAAAATGATAAAAAAATTTATAGAAAATCTAAAAAGAAGAAAACAAAGAAAAATGCAAATAGAAATAATAGATATAACAAATAGACCCTTAGAAGGAGAAATAGTAAGACTAGAAAATATTAAAATAAAAAAAGATTTCTCAGAACCAAAAGAAAGAAAAATGAAAGAGAGAAGAAATTATTTTAATAAATACGGATATTTTAAAAGCCCAATTATATTAGACAAAAATAATACACTATTAGATGGTTATACAACATATTTATTAGCAAAAGAAATTGGATATAAAAGCATAACAATATTAAGAAACAAGTAAGTATAGCAAAAGAAAATATAATAATACAGAAGCGGATTGGAGGAAAAAATATTGGAAGAACAGGATTATATTGAACTACAAACATTATTAGCAAAACTAAGAGTATTTTGTTTAAAAGAAATAGGAAAAAAAGAAATAACAGAAAAAGAAAGAGAAACAAAATTTAAATTAATAAGAAGTATAGATAACATTAAAAATAAAGTACCATTAAAACTTAACGAAGGTACAATAGAAATAAAATGAGGAGGTACAAAATGGCATGTAAACACAGACAAACAATAAGAATAGTAAATAATAAAAAAGAATATTACTGTACAGCAAAACAGAAAGAAATAAAAGAATGGGAATGTGAAAATTGTCTATTAAAGTTAGAAGAAAACCCATATCAAGATTTTATAAATATGTTATTTGGAGGATTTAAACAATGAGTGATTTAGATGATGAAGAATTAGAAGCTACAAGAAAGTTAAATGGAGTAGCAAAAAAGAGTAATATAGAAAAAGACATAAAAAGATGTGAGCAATTAACAAAACCAGAACATGCAAATTGGATAGGAATATCTAATCAATTAGCTATAGCACATGTAGTAGATAGAGTAAAAGAAGTAGAAAACGATTTAACAACAGTATATTTAAAAGGTTATGCAGATGCAGAAGAAAAATATAAAAAGCGAATAAAAGAATTAGAAGAAGAAAATAAGAGATTAAAAGCAAAAATCGATGTAACAAACTGGCAAGAAAAAACAGTATATGAAAGTTTAAAAGAAAGATATATACCAAAACAAAAAGTAAAAAATTTAATAAAAAATGAAACTATAAATATAAGTGGATTTGAATGTATAGCGTTAGAAGATTTAGAAAAATTATTTGAAGGAGAATAAAGAATATGAAAATATATTGTCTATTCGAACAAAGTGGCATTTTTAAAAACGAATTTAAAAAATTAGGATACGAAGCATTTGATTATGACATACAAGATAAATTTGGAGAAACAGATTATATATGTGATTTATTTGTAGACATAGAAGAAGCATATAAAAATAAAGAAAGCATATTTGATGACATTACAGAAAATGATTTAATATTAGCCTTTTTTCCTTGCATAAGATTTGAAGACCAAATACAAATGCATTTCAAAGGAGTTGCTACCCAAATGAAGAATTGGACAAATGAACAAAAACTCGAAAATGACTTAAAACTACATAAAGAACTGTCGGAATTATATGCTTTAGTAACTAAATTAGCAATAGTATGTTTAAGAAGAAAAATACCACTAATAATAGAAAATCCATATTCTACTACACACTATCTTGTAAAGTATTGGGCAATACCTTCTAAAGTAATAGATAAAGATAGAACTTTGAGGGGAGATTATTATAAAAAACCTACACAGTATTGGTTTATAAATTGTGAGCCTAAACAAAATATGATATTAGAAGCTTATAGCTGGAAAGAAAAGAAAATAATAAATAATACACATAATACAATGGAAAGAAGTTTAATAAGTAAAGAATATGCAAATAGATTTATTAGAGAATTTATATTAAAAGAAGGTGATTAAATGTTAATACCAATAGTTGATATGAAAGAATTTGAAAAGGCAGGATTTAAAAAGTGTAAAAAACCTTACAATAGATGTTATTACTTATGTGTAGCGAAAGGCATACAGATGATATTTCTAAGTCCAGTAATGGTTGACATTATTAAATGGAAAGAAGATGACCCAAGAATACATAAAAGACCTAATTGTAGATATAGCGATGGAAGGACAGCATTAGAAATAGTAGTTGAAATGGCAAAAAACAATATGATTACTTGTGATTATATAGAGAGGAGAAAAGATGGTAATTGATATAAGCAAGATAACATTAGAGAATATAGATAAATATAATAAAAATAAAATCAGGAGATGTCCTGTATGCAACAAGGAGTTTGAAATCGCATATAGAAAGCAAGAATGTTGTTGCAAGAAGTGCTACTACAAAAATAGAAGAAGATTAAATAAGGAGGACAAGCAATGACAAAAGAAGGATATGAAAGATTAAAAGAAAAAAGAAAAG
>ERZ1643246.928-NODE-928-length-34392-cov-7.190494_pt1 | contig 34392 bp, 33 predicted proteins | sample MGYA00579265_ERZ1643246 | MGnify/ENA primary metagenome ERZ1643246 (study PRJEB29033, sample SAMEA4952261) | chicken gut metagenome | biome: Broiler Chicken; feature: Gastrointestinal Tract; material: Caecum | place: Ireland | collected 2018 | study: Broiler...
GCATGGGTGTAATCTCCTCTCTATAACACAAACAGGGTCCGGTCCAACAGACCGGACCCATGTCTGGATCTTATATACTCAATTATGATCGTCTTAAAATTATGCTAATTCAGCGAAGTATTTGATTGTACGAACCATCTGAGATGTGTAGCTGTTCTCATTGTCATACCATGAAACAACCTGTACTTCGTATAAGTCATCAGAAATCTGGCAAACCATTGTCTGAGTAGCATCGAATAAGGAACCATATGTCATTCCAACGATATCGGAAGAAACGATCTCGTCTTCGTTGTAACCGAAGGATTCGTTTGCTGCTGCTTTCATAGCTGCGTTGATACCGTCAACAGTGATGTCTTTGCCTTTTACTACTGCTGTCAGGATTGTTGTGGAACCTGTAGGAGTAGGAACACGCTGAGCGGAACCGATTAATTTACCGTTTAATTCAGGGATAACCAGTCCGATTGCTTTTGCAGCGCCTGTGCTGTTAGGAACGATGTTCACTGCTGCTGCACGGGAACGTCTCTTATCGCCTTTTCTCTGCGGTCCGTCCAGAGTCATCTGGTCGCCTGTGTAAGCGTGGATTGTTACCATGATACCGCTCTGGATAGGAGCGTATTTATTTAATGCGTCTGCCATAGGTGCCAGACAGTTTGTTGTACAGGAAGCTGCGGAAATGATAGTATCGTCAGCTTTCAGTGTCTCGTGGTTTGTGTTGTAAACGATTGTAGGAAGATCATTTCCTGCTGGTGCGGAAATAACAACTTTCTTAGCGCCGGCATTGATATGAGCCTGAGCTTTTGCTTTGCTTGTGTAGAATCCGGAGCACTCCAGAACTACGTCAACACCGATCTCTCCCCATGGGCAATCATTTGCATCCGGGTATTTGTAGATCTTGATTTCTTTTCCGTCAACTGTGATAGAGTCTTCACCGTAGGAAACCTTGTCGCATAATGCGTATCTTCCCTGAGAAGAATCGTATTTTAACAGATGAGCTAACATTTCAGGACTTGTTAAGTCATTGATAGCTACTACTTCGTAGCCTTCTGCTCCAAACATCTGTCTGAAAGCAAGACGACCAATACGACCAAAACCGTTAATTGCTACTTTTACTGCCATGATAATTCCTCCTAAGTTTTTAGAATTGTTAAAGCTTCGGGTACATGAACCTCTTGTCCACATCCCATAAAAGATTTGGCTCACTATGTCAAACCTTTAACTATTTTACCTAATTTATGGTGATTTTTCAAGTAGAATTTTGCATAAAAAAAAGAAAAATATTATCCCCGATTTTATGCTATTATTATATAGCAACTGGTAAAACACAAATTATTCATAAATAATATCCATGAAAGGAGCATCCCAATGCTGATTAGCGACACACATTTGCACAGTTTTTTCTCATCGGATTCCGAGGCCTCTATGGAAGATATGATTTTACAGGGAATTTCCCTCGGTCTCCGCACCCTCTGTTTTACAGAACACTACGATCATGACTTTCCTGTGACGGACGACGGGCTGGATTTTCAGCTGGATTTCGATGCCTACCACAACATGTTTCTCCAAATGAAAGAAAAATATGCATCGCAGATCGAACTGCTCCACGGCATTGAACTGGGCGTACAAAAACACTCCGGTCCTGCCCTCATCAATTTTTACAGCAAAATCGGAGGACGCTATGATTTCATCATCAATTCCTGCCACCTGGTGGACGGCGTGGATCCATATGAAAAAATGTTTTTCGAAACCCACACGCCGGAAGAAGGCGTCCGCCGGTATTTCGAGAGCATTCTGGACAACCTGAAAGTATATCCGTATTTTCAGACAGCCGGTCATCTGGATTATATCTGCCGCTATATCCCTGAACCGCGCCCGGAATTTCACTACGAAGAATACGCCGATGTTCTCGATGAGATTCTCAAACTTCTCATCAGCAGCGGCAAAGCTCTGGAGGTCAACACCGCCGGCCTGAAAAAGGGACTTCCGTGGCCGAATCCTCATATGGACATTCTGAAACGCTACCGCGCCCTTGGCGGCGAACTGATCACCATCGGCAGCGACGCCCACCGCCCGGAGGATATGGCCTACGCCTTTGACCGGCTGCCGGATATTCTGGCAGAAGCCGGCTTTCGATATTACGCCCTTTACAGAGATCAGAAACCGGAACTGATCCCGATAGACTAACCCTTCCGGCACATGTGCGCGATCATCCCGGCAAAACCCCGGCATCGTTTTTCCGATACCGGGGTTTGGGAACACATGCCATTACGGATCACGGACCGCCTGTGCTCATTTCCAATATTTGTTTACAGTCTGCGTCTGCGCACAACCATTACGATACCCGCTGCCAGCAGCAGTACCGGCAGTACAAATACACAGCCGATCAGCGTTACTTTCTGGCTGAACGCCGGAACGATGGCTGTGTCGGCGGATAAATCTTTGGCACGGATGGAAATCTTGCTCTCCTGCTGGCTCAGATAATTAATGCCGTTTAACACAAAGTCTGTGTTGGCACCGCCGACCGCATAATCAATGGAACTTTCCAGCATATTGCTGCAGCCCGCAACGATCAGTCTGCCGCCGTTATCATCAGAAACCGCCACGGCAATGGAGAACGGGCCGTCGATATCGCCGTCTTCCTTTTCAATGGTGGAACTGTCGGTGTCCACCTTGGAGTACGCGCCGTCACTGGTGGAAAGGAGGGAAGTCACTGTATACGTGTTTTCTTCTCCGTCCGTATCTTCGGAACCGTCTGTACTTTCTTCAGCCGCCGTGGTATCTTCGTCAGTCTCCCCGGCGCTCAGGTCAACCAGTCCTTTGGCACTTGGCGCAAGAATATAAACATTACTGTCATACTGCGCCTGGGTCACGTCAGAACTCTCGATTTCCGGAAGCAGATAGATCGGATACTGGGTGTACATGGTGCTGTCTGTCTCCACCACAACGCCTGGTTCCACGCCGACATCGTACTCTTCCAGCAGAGAATACAGCTGTGGAAGATCATCCACGCTGGCATCCAGGAATACATACATTTTACCGCCGTTTGCCATGTAGGTTTCAATCTGCGCTTTCTCATCTTCGGTGATGTCTGTCTGAGGCCCGTTGATCAGGAGAATATCGCAGTCATCCGGCACAGCTCCCGCGGACAAGAGACTCAGCGTCTCCACGGCATAATTGTCTCCCTCAAAACTGCTGATCACATCGGAAGACAGATCTTTTTCTGAGTGGCCGCTCAAAGTATAAACCACCGGAGTTTCGTCAGAGGTCACATAATTGATCGCTTCCGTCAACAGCTGTTCCACCTGCAGAGAATCCGCAGAATAGGAATATCCGCTGCTGTAGCTGTAGGAGATAAAATCATCCGATGAAATGTACCGGCTCTTATCCCCGCACACCACGATCACACTGTCCGCGCTGACACTTTCCGGATCATCCACGTACTCTTCTGTAAAATTCGGATACAGATCCGGATCCCGGTATTCTATCTTGATATTGGACGACAGCTTTTTATATTCATTAAAAATCTGTTCATACGCGCCGTTTACATCGGATTCGGAATTAATGACATAGAAGGTGACCTCCTGATCAAGCGCCTTTACGATACTCTTTGTCTGGTCTGACAGGGTATAAAGCTGATTGGACGTCACATCCACACTGAAATCTTTCCAGGTGATCAGAGCGTTGGCAGCCACGGCGATGATGAGCACCAGCACCACGGCCACTGCGGAAAACAGACCTTTCTTAAAATGCCGGTTTTTAAAGAACTGCCGGCGTCCGGATTTTTTCCCGTCATCCCCGGACGTTCCTCCGGCGGCTTCTTCCTCAGCTCCATGGGCATTTTCCTCACTGGCCTTTTCCTCCCCGGAGATCTTTCCCTCTTCCCGGATGGTATCTTCCGAGATACTATTTTCTAAATCTTTATTTCTTTTCCAAAATTTTTTACTCATGACTGCTCCTCCTAATTCCATCTGCGTTTCTCAATGGTCTGTATCGACAGGAAGATGAACACTGCGATAAAGGACAGGTAATAAATGACTGAAGAGGCATTTAAAATACCGGAGCAAAAATCATTGAACCGGTCCATGACAGAAAACCAGTCGATGATCTTGGACAGACCATTGTCGAACAGGCCCGGACGCAGCCAGGCAAAAAGTCCCAGTACCGCAGCGCCGATCACCGCTGTGATCACCCCTGCCTTCCAGCTTTTCGTCTGCTCGAAAAAGAACCACGCCAAAAGAATGATCGCTGCCGCGCAGACAATATAAGTATATCTGGCTCTTCCCGGCACAATATCCGAAAGATTCGGGAGCAGCATGCAAAGAAGCACCACACCAAAAGAAATACCCGCCGCGATCATCTGGCTTTCCGTGATGGACGAGATGAACAGACCGATGGCGAGAAGACAGGCTCCCACCAGAAAATATCCAAGGCCGCCGGTCAGCACCGTCTTCCAGTTGACATCTCCGTACATGCTCAGTATTCCTGCCTGTATAAATGTAATGATCACCGCGCCAAGCAGCAGGGTGAGAACTGCCAGATATTTTCCGACAACAATCCCCGTCACCCGCACCGGCGAGGTGAGCAGGAGCTGATCTGTCTTCTGTTTCCTCTCCTCCGCCATGAGTCGCATGGTGAGGATCGGCACGATAATAATAAAGATTATAGTGATACTTGAATAGATATTAGCCGCGTAATCCGTATACCCGTACGACATACAGATTACAGAAAAATATACGCCGGAAATGGCGAGAAACAGCGCCAGAAACAGGTAGGCGGATAATGAATGAAAATAGGATTTCATTTCTTTTATATATATTGCTCTCATGATTATTCTTCCTCTCCTTCCTTGCCGGTCAATTTCAGGAATACATCTTCCAGGCTTAACGTCTCCATCTCCATTTTTACGATCGGCAGCTTCTTATCTGCAAATTCAAAAAACAGAGCGTCCCGGATATCTTCTTTTCCGGTGGTCTCCGCCGTCACATCAAGCACTCCTTCATTTTCTCCGGTCACTTCATAAGAAGCGATGTATTCGGATTCTTCCAGCGCTTCCTCGATCCGATCTTTCTCTCCTTTGACAGAGAGGAGAATCCGGTTCTTATCTGCGAAATGTTCCGCCAGATGCTCCGGCGTATCTTCCGCAACCAGATGTCCCTGATCGATGATCAGCACGTAATCGCAGATGGCGTTTACCTCTGACAAAATATGAGAGCTCAGAATGATGGTATGTTTTTCCCCGAGTTTTTTGATCAGCGAACGAATCTCGATGATCTGATTGGGATCAAGTCCCACCGTCGGCTCGTCAAGAATCAAAAGCGGAGGATTGCCGATCAGTGCCTGGGCAAGTCCCACCCGCTGTTTATATCCTTTGGACAGATTTTTAATGAGACGCCCTTTCACATCGGTGATTCTGACTGCCTCTTCCACCTCGGCAACTGCTTCTTTTCTTTCCTTCTTTTTCCGGATTCCTTTCAGACTGCATACAAAGTCCAGATATTCGCTGACCGTCATCTCCTCATAAAGCGGCGGCATCTCCGGCAGATACCCGATGAGCTTTTTGGCCTTAAGGGGCTGCTCCAGCATATCATATTCTCCAATTTTTACGTTTCCGGACGTGGCGGAAATATATCCGGTCATGATATTCATGGTCGTGGATTTACCCGCGCCGTTGGGCCCGAGAAGCCCGACAATCTGTCCTTCTCCCACTGTAAAGCTGATTCCCTTTACAGCATGGTGATTCCCGTAATCTTTCACCAGATTTGTTACTTCAATCATAATCTGCCTCCATTATTTTTTCGCGGCAGCAAAGCCGCGGTATATTGCTTCGTACATACTATGCAATATTTAAGATAATTCTGTGAACATTGTGCACTGTTCACATTTTTTTCACGATTCCCTTTCTTCTCTCTTAATAATATTAATTTTTTCTTCAATTATTTTTATAAAATTAACTCGATCCGCTCTTTTCGTTAAGAAACTGTTTTTCCGGGCATTATTTTCAATTATGAAGTTTTTACTTCCCGAAAAGTCATTTTATGTGCCTTTTCCTTAAAAAAATGAGGTTTTTCACCCATTTATGAAGGTTTTATTAAAAAAAATGTTGTTTTTCCCATGGTTTTTTATTGATAAGTCGAAAACAATATAGTATAATAAGGGACGTTGAAGAAAACAGAACAAGCAATTATGCATTTAAGGAGGATTAATTATGTCTTACGTTGATGACGTACTCGCAAAAGTAATCGAGAAGAATCCAAGTGAGCCGGAGTTTCATCAGGCTGTCACAGAGGTTTTCGAATCCATCCGTCCGATGATCGAAGCCAACGAAGAATTATACAAAAAAGAAGCCATTCTTGAAAGACTGACAGAACCGGAAAGAATGATCAAGTTCCGCGTTCCTTGGGTTGACGATAAAGGAAATGTACAGGTGAACATGGGTATCCGCGTTCAGTTCAACAGCGCCATCGGACCTTACAAGGGAGGTTTACGTTTCCACCCTTCCGTAAACCAGGGTATCATCAAGTTCCTGGGCTTTGAGCAGATCTTCAAGAACTCCCTGACCGGTCTTCCAATCGGCGGCGGCAAAGGTGGTTCTGATTTCGACCCGAAGGGCAAATCCGACCGTGAAGTTATGGCATTCTGCCAGAGCTTTATGACAGAGCTTTACAAACACATCGGACCTAACTGCGACGTACCAGCCGGTGATATCGGTGTAGGCGGAAGAGAGATCGGTTACTTATTCGGACAGTACAAGAGACTGACCACACGCTACGAAGGCGTGCTGACAGGTAAAGGTCTTACCTACGGCGGATCTCTTGCAAGAACCGAAGCTACAGGTTACGGTGTTGTATACATTGTTGAAGAATTATTAAAAGACCACGGTTCAGACTTAAAAGGCAAGACAGTCTGCGTATCCGGTGCCGGAAACGTTGCTATCTACGCCATCGAAAAAGCACATCAGTTAGGCGCAAAAGTTGTTACCTGTTCTGATTCCACAGGCTGGGTTTACGATCCGGAAGGTATCGACGTTGACGCATTAAAAGAGATCAAAGAAGTGAACCGTGCCCGTCTGACAGAATACAAGAAATATCGTCCAAACAGCGAGTACCATGAAGGTCGCGGCGTATGGCAGATTAAATGTGACGTTGCTTTACCTTGCGCTACTCAGAACGAATTATTCACAGAGGACGCAGAACAGCTGGTAGCCAACGGATGTATCGCAGTTGCAGAGGGCGCTAACATGCCTACTACCATGGAAGCAACCAAATACCTGCAGGATCACGGCGTATACTTCATCCCTGGAAAAGCTTCCAACGCCGGCGGCGTAGCTGTATCCGCTCTGGAAATGTCCCAGAACAGCGAGAGATTAAGCTGGACTTTCGAAGATGTTGACGGAAGATTACAGGGCATCATGGCTAACATCTACCACAACATTTCTGACGCAGCAAAACGTTACAATGTAGAAGGCGACTACGTATCCGGTGCAAACCTTGCCGGTTTCGAAAAAGTCTTAAACGCTATGCTTGCACAGGGTGTCTGCTAATCACTGCATACATTTTGTATTTCAAAAAAATACTTGCCAAATTCGGCAAGGTACTATATAATAGCACCGACGCAAAGGAGTGTCCCATTGGGGATGCTCCTTTTTTGTTTTTGTGGTTTACCTGGAGATAAACTGCATAGATATATCATACATATTTTACTGCTTAAAATGCATTATTGCTGTTTTTCTACCGGAGGTTGATTTTTATGGATAAAATTGATAAAAAAATAATTTCACTATTGCAGGAAAATGCCAGATACCCTTTAAAGTATCTGGCTCAGAAGGTCTTCTTATCTTCTCCTGCCGTCTCCACCCGTATTGAACGGCTGGAAAAAAGCGGTATTATCACAGGCTACCACGCAACCGTTGATCCGGTGGCCCTGGGTTATCACATCACTGCATTTATCAATCTGACATTGGACCCGAAACAGAAGGATGAATTCTATCCTTTTGTCACCGACTGTCCAAATGTCCTTGAATGCAACTGCGTCACCGGAGTGTACTCCATCATGCTGAAAGTTGCTTTCCCAAGCACCATGGAGCTTGACACCTTCATCGGCCACCTGCAGCAGTACGGCAACACCCAGACGCAGATCGTCTTCTCCACCGCTGTACCGCCCCGCGGCATTCAGCTGCCGCAGGAGGAAGAGGAGGAGGAAACCGCGCAGAACCAATAGCCTCTCGGAGCTGGCTGCGGCGTCCGCACTTGATCTTACAGATACAGCTCTTTTCCGCTGAAAATTTTTGCGGAGCGCGACGCATTTTCAATCAGACATATATTCTTTTTTTATGACTGTTTCCTTTTCCCATCGGGAAAGAAACGCACAGAATTCATCACTCCTGCGCAGAAAATCATACTCTTGGTTTTCTGCATTTTTCATTTCCTGAATCAAATTGCTCATGAGCATCTCTCCCATGGTGCCGGCACCTTTTCTGCTCTGCGCTCCGACACCTTCTCTGTCCTGCACTCCGGCCCTTCTCACAACCTGATCTCCGGATCTCTCCGCTTGTTTCCCGGCGCTGTTTTTTACCGGCAAATGGCGGTACAGCGCGGAATCAGGCACTGAGACATCCACCATCTTTTGCATGGCGGCAAACATGCTCTCCAGGCTGACAAGACACTGCGATGCGTCCTCTTTCGCCACGGCCACCTGGAAATCAACGGCATATTCCTCGTACTCCCACAAATCATACAGGCGAATGGTCTGCTTTGCCGTCTGCGCCAGCATTTCCACATCCTCTTTCCTGTCTTCTTTCATCGCAATCTCCATCAGAGTAAGCAGGCCGCTGACCACACCGCTGATATCACTCATCATCTTTCTCTCGATAATCTGCGCCGCCTCTTCCGTCCTGCCCTCCGCCAGATACAGACTGGACTGGATCATCTTCTTATCATACAGCGTTTCATCAGGCAGTTCCTCAAGAAGCCGTTCCGCCTCCTCATATTCCCCTCTCTCCTTATGTTTGGAAACCAGCATGGACTTGGCATGATATTTTACCGCCGCATCCTTGCTGTTTGCGGCTCTTTTGTACATTTCCTCAATCTTCGGCAAGTACTGCTCCTGCATCCCGGCCCTGGCCGTCAGCAGCACAACCCCTTCCAGGGCCAGCGCTGCATTTAGCACCAGTTTGTCGCAGGAAGGATACTCCCTTATCTTCTCTTCTGCCAGAGCAAATGCATCGGCAATCCCCTTGCCTTCCTCCATGGCGACCATACATATCTCACCGGTAAACGCTCCGATCTCCTCATCGGTCAGATTTTCTTTAAACGACAACAGCGTATTCAAATCCGTCTCCAGCAGCCTTGCCAGTGCCGGCAGCAGCGTAATATCCGGATAAGACACAGCCTTTTCCCACTTATTGACCGCCGGGGCAGAGACTCCCAGATATGCCGCCATCTGCTCCTGGGTCATTCCCCTGGCTATCCTCTTCTCCCGGATGATTTCATTTATCTTCATCGTTTCCGCCCTCCTGCTTTATATTTACTTTATTATATAAAACAGCAGCGACACAGACAATTGAATTGTTATTACTTTGCGGGAAGAAAAGTTAACCGGAGGTTAAAAAAGGGACTTACGATTTTGTAAGTCCCTATGCACGTAGACCGCATATAGATTTACAAACATATCATTTACTTGTGATACGGATGATGATTCAATATCCGATACCCCCGGTAGATCTGCTCATAAAGAATCATGGCGGTCATGGCCGTGTTCATGGTGAAATCTGAGAGATTCAGAATTTCTGTGTTTTCTGTTTTATCTTTATCTCCGCTGTCTTCTGTATCATCTATATCATCTGTATCATCTTTATGATATTTTGGGGTGCTGCCGCCTTCCATCCCGGCGAAGTGAGCAGCCGGGATAAAGAACTGTTTCTTCCCCTGCCCGGACATTTCCCACTGTCCGATGGTCTGGCTGAACGATTCGGAAGTTACGGAGTCCGGTCCCGGCTGGACCAGACAGACATTGCCGGCATCGGCGGCTTCCGCGAGAAGTTTTTCCCACTCTCTTTCTTTTTTGACAAAGCGGCAGGCAATTTTACAATAGCGGCTCAGACGCTTTTCATATTCCGCGATAGCTTTTTTATAAAAAGAGGCGGTTTTGACCTCCTCAAAAATGTAAATCTCGTATTTCATTGTTTTCACTCTTTATATAAGATTTGCAGGGAATATCCGGCTTTTGCACAGATCTTCCCTGCATTTTTATGTACGCTTTTACGTTATCTTATTTTGCTTTATTTCATGAAAATCAGCTCGTAATCACGGTTTCCAAGACCGATTTTTGCCGCATGATCGAGACATGTCTTGTACTCGGAATCCGGCGTGGTGTTTTCAAAATGATCGTGATGATCGCAGAATCCATCACTGTGCATCCGGTCAGACAGCTGGCTGTTTGGCAGCGGATCACATTTCAGACAGGCGTCCACGCAGGCCTGGTCAAGCGCCAGCGGGTCAAAGGATGCAAACATACCGATATTCGGCAAGATCGGCGCATCGTTTTCCGCATGACAGTCGCAGTTCGGAGATACATCCACAATCAGAGAAATGTGGAAATTCGGACGTCCGTCCACGACAGCCTTGGTGTATTCTGCCATCCGGCAGTTCAGTTCCTTGGTGGCCGCATCGTTGATAAATTCAATGGCGTCAAAGGTACATGCGCCAAGACATCTTCCGCATCCCACGCAGTTGTCGGTATTGACCGTCATCTTCTTTGTCTCTTCATTGAATTCCAGTCCATTGTTGGCACACTCTTTCTGGCAGCGGCGGCATCCCCGGCATGCTTCCGGATCAATGCTAGGCTTTCCGTTGGAGTGCTGCTCTTTCTTGCCGGCGCGGGAACCGCAGCCCATACCGATGTTTTTGATGGCTCCGCCGAAACCGGTCATCTCATGACCTTTAAAATGAGTCAGACTGATAAAGATGTCGGCATCCATCACAGCACGTCCGATTTTGGCGCTCTTTATGTATTCGCCGCCTTCCACAGGCACATCGATATCATCGGTGCCTTTCAGACCGTCTCCGATGATCACCGGACATCCAACCGTAAGCGGTGTAAAACCATTTTCCCAGGCACACTGCAGATGTTCCAGAGCGTTTTTCCGGCTGCCCGGATATAAGGTATTGCAGTCGGTGAGAAATGGCAGTCCGCCCATTTCCTTTACCACATCAGCAACCGCTTTGGCATAATTCGGACGAAGGAAGCCCAGATTGCCCAGCTCGCCGAAGTGCATCTTGATGGCCACGAACTTCTGGTCCATATCAATGTCGCCGATACCAGCCTTTTTGATGAGTCTTTTTAATTTGGTCGGGAGACCTTCTCCCAGTTTCGTTCTGAAATCTGTGTAATATACTTTTGATTTTTCCATTTGATACTCCTTCATTCTAGTTTATCCTTTTCTGCCCTCTTATTATACTATCTTTTCCGGAAAAAGCACAACCGTAAAATACATTTACAAAAAGAAAAAGAGCTCCTATCTCAGGAACTCTGCTCTGACAGTCTGATATGGACATAAAAAAACGAACCAGAAGGGACTCGAACCCCCGACACACGGTACCGGAAACCGTTGCTCTATCCAACTGAGCTACTGGTCCATGGAAGAAAACTTCCGGCATTTATAATACTATATTTTCGGATGATTTGCAAGGAATTTTTTCAAAAAAATAGAAAAAACAGAAAATTTCTCTTTTTGAGAAAAAATCCCCATTAATTTTACATTTTTTCTCCGGTTTTGTTGTTATAACCACCGATTTTTTCCCTTTTTATGGTATAATGCATCCGTTATCTTAAATTCAAGGAAAGAGGTGTTTACAATGAATCCAAGAAAAGCTGCGATTATCGGCTGTGGTTTTGTGGGCTCCGCCACAGCGTTTACTCTCATGCAGAGCCGTTTATTTTCTGAAATCGTTCTCATTGACGCCAACTATGATAAGGCTGACGGGGAAGCGCAAGATATCGCTCACGGCATTCCTTTTGCAGGACAGATGAAGATTTATGCCGGTGATTATAAAGATATTGCCGACGCCGGCATTGTGATCGTGACTGCCGGTGCCAACCAGCAGCCAAATGAGACCCGTCTTGATCTGGTACATAAAAATGTAGCTATTTACAAAAGTATTATCCCTCAGATCACGGAACAGGACTTCCAGGGAATCTTGCTGATCGTATCGAACCCTGTGGACATCCTCACGTACGTGGCTCTGAAACTCAGCGGCCTGCCGGAAAACCGGGTCATCGGCTCCGGAACAGTTCTTGACAGCGCCAGACTGAAATATGCGCTGGGCGAGCATCTGAGTGTGGACAGCCGCAGTGTCCATTCCTTTATTATCGGAGAACACGGTGACAGTGAGATCGCTGCATGGAGCAGCACCAACGTTTCCGGTATTCCGCTGGATACTTTCTGTGAGATGCGGGGACATTTCAACCACGAAGCGTCCATGAAGAGAATCGCTGAATCCGTAAAAAACAGCGCTTATGAAATTATCGCCAAGAAACGGGCAACTTACTATGGTATCGCCATGTCCGTAAAACGGATCTGCGAATGTATTGTAAGAAATGAGAAGTCTATCCTGCCGATTTCCGCCATGATGCACGGCGAATACGGCATTGAAGGGATTGCCCTCAGCATGCCGGCCATCGTAGGCTTTGACGGCATCGAGACACATGTTCCGATCTCCCTGAACGAGGAAGAGCAGAGACTTCTCCAGGAATCCGCAGAGACACTGAAAAACGTGGCAGCGGAACTGGATCTGTAAAATCAGAAATAAGACCATTTCAGCGGTGTTTGTTCCGCTTCACAAAAGAAAGGAGCCGCCTGTCAGCATAATAGCATTTCCTGTGCAGTCTCGCGTTCCCCATGGGAAAGCACGGATGCAGTCTCTGGAAATCATGCTGATATGGCAGCTCCTTTTTATGGATGCACATTTGTTGTGTATACAAATATCACAGTCTTTTCATAACCCCCTGTTTTACCAGACAGACTGTTTAAAATAATAATAAATGTAAGGTATTTCTTCGTTACGGTGTAACTGTAACTCCTTCCGGATAAATGGTCGCAAAATCGTCTTTCATAGAAATGACATTCCATCCGTATCCTTCAAAGGTTTCTCTGGAAGACTGTGCCTTTTCAGGATTGCCATGTTCTCTTTCCGTGTCATCGTTGACCAGTAAAAATGCTTCACTCCGATAAGGATTATCCACAGTGACATATTCCGCCATACTGATATCTCCGGAGCTGTTTCCGAAAGCGAGAACCGGCTGCGTGCCGATTTCCTGAGCGATCAGGGAAACTTTATTCATCTTTACATTTTTGATCAACAGCTGATCGCCACGGATAACCTTGTCCGTTTCCTGGAATACATAATCCAGACCATCCGTATCTCCCTGTCCGGAAGCAATCAGATTTACATCCATACCAATGACCTGTCTTTCCGGAATGTCCAAAACGCCCTCAATAGCTGCGCGGACAGCCAGACGGTCTGTTCCGCTGACAATATACACGATAAAGTCATTATCCTGCAGGTAGCTGACAACTTCTTTCATAGGAAGATAAAAAGCGTCTTTTCTCTGGAGTCCGCTGAAACCTTCGGCCGGGCTGTCAAGGAAGTTGCGCACATAATCACAATATTCATCTACTGTCATGCCCGCATACGCCTGAGCAGCAAGGGTCGCATGTTTCTTTTCCAGCTCATCAGAAATAACACCGGTTTCTCCTGCTTCCAGTATTTCTTCTGCAGTTTCTCTGATTTCTTTCGGAGCATCATAGTCCGGATCATTCAACGCACGTTCTGCAAACATCTGCCAGTCAAAATAAATTGGAAATGTCTCGCAGAAAAGAGTACCGTCCAGATCAAATACAGCGATCCGGTCTTCCTCCGGTATATAATTCTCAGAAGATTCATCGGTCACGTCCGCAACATAATCTTTCAACTCTGACAATACCGCAGAATCCTGATTCCAATAAGTAAAGGTACCAGTGCTTCTATCATCCGCCGCAGTTGTACTTTCCGGTGTGCCAGACGTATTTTCTGAACCCGAAGTATTTGTGCATCCAAAGGTTAACATAGAGCATACGAGCATAAGTACCAGCAGCAATGACATAGCTGATTTTCTTTTTTTCATAAGTTGTCCCTCCTCCTTTATTGATTTACGTAAGCTTTACACAAACCTTACATTTATTACATGGGTACAGTATAACAATATTTTACGTAAATATCAACTTGATTTTAACCTTTTATACGCATATTATACAAGGAACAACTTATACAAAACTCATTTCCATTTTCCACGGAAAAGACTGCTGGAACCGGAATAAGAATTGGCATCAGCCTTCCATCCCATGTAACTTTCCAACATATCCGCCTTTTTGTTGTACTTGTAGCTGAGTTTTTCTCCTCTGCTGTTTTTCAATTTGATCAGGTAGCCGCCTTTGACTTTTTTACAGCCGCAGATCTTCATTTTGCCAATGCACTGCCCGGTACTCCGGTCATAAACCTTCATTTTTGTCCGGGAAAACTTCCGGTCCGTGCCGCCAGAAGAGACGTTGGTCCACCATCCCTTTATCTGGCGGTACACTTTTTTACTGAGCCGGAAAGACTTTTTCTTTGCCAGTGTCTCCACCTTCACAGAAGCCGGACTGATTTCCCGGGCATTGAGAACCGGAAGCGGCAGAGAAACCGCAAGCAGCAAAGAAAATATCACCGCAGATATCCATCGTTTTTTCTTCATAGGGACCCTCCTTATAGTATGATAGCATTATTATACTATAGGCGGATACCGAAGGAAAGCGGCATTTTCCGTCCGGACATATAATCTTCAAATTCCGGTGAATTTTGACGGAGTCTCGCGACGCATTTCTTGATGCACTCCACCGCACGGTCCATCTCCTCCATGGTATTCTGATATCCGATGGTCAGCCGGAGGGTTCCATGGGCGATATTGTCCGGTAATCCCATGGCCTTTAACACGTGGGACGGCTCCTTCGATCCTGTGCTGCAGGCGGAACCGGCGGCAGCGCAGATCCCCTCTTCATCCAGAAGTACTAAAAGAGCCGCCCCTTCGATAAACTGAAAACTGATATTACAGTTTCCGGCCAGACGATATCGCAGGCTGCCGTTGAGCCGGGCAAACGGCACCTCATTCAACAGTCTCCGGATCAGATAATCCCGCATGGCAGCTGTCTTTTTTTCCCGCTCCGCCATCTTCGTATGGGCCAGACGGGCGGACATGCCTAATCCCACAATCCCGGGCACATTTTCCGTGCCGGCCCTTTTTCCTCTTTCCTGTCCTCCTCCGTGTATAAAGGGCGGCAGATCCACGCCTTTTCTCACATAGAGGAACCCGATTCCTTTCGGCCCGTTACACTTATGCCCGCTGGCGCTCATCATATCAATGCCCAATCTCTTTACCGGCAGCGGAAGATGCCCGTAAGCCTGCACCGCGTCTGTGTGAAATAAAATATGATGGCGCCGGGCAATCTTTCCAATCTCCCTGACCGGCTGTATGGTTCCCACCTCGTTGTTGGCGGTCATGACAGAAATCAGCACGGTATCCGGCCGGATGGCTTTTTCCAGCTCTCTCACAGAAATCTGACCCATTTCGTTGACCCTGAGATAGGTCACCTCACAGCCTTCTTCTTCCAGCGCCCGGCAGGTATGCAGCACTGCGTGATGCTCGATCTGTGTGGTGATGATATGGCAGCACCGGCGGCCGCCGGTGCCAAAGTCTTTTCTTTTTTTCGCGGCTTCGACCGCCGATTTAATGGCCCAGTTGTCGGATTCTGTCCCTCCGGAAGTAAAATAAATTTCTTCCGTCTCACATCCCAGCGTGGCTGCGATGGTTTTCCTTGCCGCTTCCATCGCCTCTTCCGCCTCCACCGCCAGCTGATACAGTCCCGATGGATTACCATATTGTTCTTTCAGATAGGGGAGCATTGCCTCCCTCACCTCCGGTCTCACCGGCGTTGTGGCTGCATGATCCAGATAAATCCCAGGCATGATTACACCGACCTTTCTTCTTTTTATTCTAAGCTGTCTGTCCGGCTCATATATTGAAAAGAAACCACTCGCAGGTGTTTCTATGTCCTATAAAAAAACCATATTTACCGGAACCCTGATCCTCACTCTATCCGGATTTCTTTCCAGAATTCTGGGTTTCTATAACAGAATATTCCTCTCCAACCTGATTGGTGCAAAAGAATTGGGTGTTTATCAGCTGATTTTTCCTGTATACATGCTCTGCTTTACATTGGTCTGCCATGGATTTGAGACAGGGATCTCCAATCTGACTTCCCGCTTTTATGCCGTGGGCGAAAAGAAAAACATCCACCGCCTGATCCGTCTGACCTGCACACTGGCTTTTCTTCTGTCCCTCATACTTCTGTCCATCCTTTATGAGAGCGCCGGATATCTGAGCACGCATCTGCTGCATGAAGCTTCCGCCGCTCCCGCCCTTCGCATTGCCGCTCTCTCCCTGCCTTTTGTGGCCGTCAAGTCCTGTCTTCACGGCTATTATATTGGCTTAAACCGCTCCAGCGTTCCTGCCGCCAGTCAGCTGGTGGAACAATGCGCCCGGGTGGGCAGTATTTATCTCCTCTCGATCTCCGTTTATCTGTTCACCGCAGATGCGCGCATTGCCGCCTGGGGTATGGTCATCGGAGAAATTGCTTCCACTGTCTACACTGTGCTTGCCTATGCGTATACCAACCTTTTCGGAGAACGTCCGGTCCGCAGACGCTTTTCACGGCATCCTGCCAACATCCGCCCAAACCATTCTCCGGAACCATCCATGCCGTTTTCCGTCATGGTGCGGGAATTTTTCTCCTTCAGTATTCCTCTGACCATCAATCATTTTTCTCTGACCATCATCAGCAGTCTGGAAAATATGCTGATTCCGTTCATGCTTGTTTCTTACCTGGGCAGTCAGACCCGGGCTCTGGAATGTTACGGAACTCTCACGGGAATGGCACTGCCTTTTTTATTTTTTCCGGCAACTATCGTCAATTCCCTGTCCGTCATGCTGCTGCCCGCCATTTCTTACTCTTATAAACAGAAAAAAATGATGCAGATCAGAAGCACCATTTCAAAAAGTCTTCATTACTGCATCATTATAGGAATCTTCAGCACCTTTGGATTTCTCATTTACGGAAATACCCTCGGCAATATCGTCTTTGGCAGCGAGGAGGCCGGACACTATGTCTATATGTTTGCCATCCTCTGCCCGTTCATGTATACGGCGCAGACCATTTCCAGCATTTTAAACGGATTCGGAAGCACCAGGCAGACTCTCTACCACAATCTGCTGGGCATGGGGATGCGAATCCTGTTTATCCTTACCATGATACCATCTTTTGGCATTCAGGGATATCTGTACGGCCTCCTGGCCGGTTACAGCGTACAGATTCTTCTGGATCTGTTCTGCATATTTAAAGTGACATCCTTTCCGTTTTCTGTGGAAAAAACGCTGCTGCTGCCTGCCGCTCTGGCTCTGGCCGGGAGCTGGCTGTCCGACCGGCTTTATCACCATCTGCTGCTGACCGGCGGTCTGCATCCGTTCTTCATGCTGGTGATCAGCGGTCTGTTTTACTGCGCATTCTTCCTCACGCTGCAGCTGACCGTAGAACACTGTTCTGCCTGAGGAGTGCTGCTCCGTCTGAGAAATGCTGCACAGCCGGCCCCTCTCACTTTTTCAGTATGAATACGGGAGCTTACGGGAGCTAAGCGAACGCATCCGCGATCTGCTCACAAAGGATCATCCGCATCATCTGATGAGGAAATGTCATGGCAGAAAAACTCAGTTTCTCGTCCGCCCGCCGCACCACAGCGCCGGACAGTCCCAGCGAACCTCCGATGACAAACACCAGAGAACCGGAGATAAGGCGGGCGCGCTTCTGCATGCGCTCCCGCCATACATCGGAAGGATATTGTCTGCCGTCAATACAGAGGGCGATCACATAATCTTCCTCTCTGATCTTCTCCAGAAGCTTTCTCCCTTCCGTCTCCCTGATCCGAAGTTCTTCCGCCTCCGAAGCCCGGTCCGGCGTCGCCTCGTCATCACATTCCACAATAGACACCGGATACTTTTTATTGATCTGACCGGCAAAAAATGCAATGCCGTCACGAAAATACTTCTCTTTTACCTTTCCCACACAGAGAATCTTGATATCTTTCATGGCCGCAGACTAATCATCCCTTCTTCCAAACAGCAGAACCAGACGCAGGAGCTGGAGAATGGTTGATGCCGCTGCTGCCACATAGGTGAGGGCCGCCGCGCTCAAAACCTTTCTTGCTCCCCGCAGTTCATCTTCATAGAGCATGTGGGAATCTCCCAGAATCCGGAGAGCCCGGGAGGAAGCGTCAAACTCCACCGGAAGTGTCACCAGCTGGAAGACCACCGTCAGGGAAAACAGCACAATTCCCAAAGTGATCAGAAAATGATTAAAACTCAAAAGCACACCGATAATGATCAGCGGCCACGACAGCGCCGAACCGAAATTTACCACCGGGACGATGGCTCCACGGATCCGGAGAGGCGCATAATCTCTCGCATCCTGAATAGCATGGCCGCACTCGTGGGCCGCCACACCGATGGCTGCCACCGAAGTGGAACGCCAGGTGGCGTCCGATAAATGAAGCACCTTGCTTCTCGGGTCATAGTTATCCGTCAGATGTCCGGAAATATGTTCAATCCGCACATTATAAATACCAGCGCCGTGAAGAATCTGCTGCGCCGCCTCCGCCGCCGTGACGCCGGAGTGGCTTCTCACTCTCTCAAACTTCGCATAGGTGCTTTTTACCCTCGCGGAAGCAATGAGGCAAATCACCACGCCGATGATCACAAGAAAATAGGTCGGGTCCCAGAAAAATCCACCCAGACCGTATCCATAATACATAGTGATACCACCTTTCCAATTATTGCAGGAGTCTCCTCCTCATGCAGGATCTGTATGTTCATACTCTCTGATATGCACTGACTATCTCTTATTATGCATATACAACAACAAAATACACATACAAATATTGTGAACTGTCCATTGTCCAAAGTCTTCGGGACAGCGATAGTCTTATTCCCAGTGTCCGGTTATTATACTGTCAAATTATGTTTAAATTGTGTCTGAAATATCAACGCACCTTACACATCCAGCTTCTTCACAGCCTCAATGATCAATTCTTCTGTCACTTTATATGGATAATGTTCCACATCTTCGTCCTCAGTCATGGCATGGGCGCAGGCTGCCACCTGTTCCACTGTGACATCAATATCGGACAGCTTCGTCGGAAGTCCGACGGTCTTGTTAAATTCCATGAGTTCTCTGCACTCCTCTTCTCTTCCGTCCATGACGAGCAGAAGAAGAACACCGAAGCTCACCACAACACCGTGAAGATGATTCTCGTCAAATCCCGGCAGATTACAAAGACCATAGAAGAAGGCATGTGCCACGCCGCCGTTATAATCCATGGTATGATCCCTTGCCACCAACATGGACACCCATCCTGTGGTGATGATGATGGCCAGCGCCGCCTGCTCCAGATCATAGGAGGCGATGCCTGCCTTATTATCAGAAAGGGCCTGGGCGCCATGAGCCACCAGCGTCTCCATGCACATACGGCTCATATTGACGCCGAGAGCCATATAATGCGGCAGATCCTCGCCCCGGGCGGAAATGCTCACCTCATAATATTTGGCATAAGTATCACCGATACCGGCCCAGAGATATTCTTCCGGCGCCCGGGCAATGATGTCTGTATCAATGAATACATGCTTTGCCGCATCCAGAAAATGTACAAAATCTGCAAAAGAACCATCTTCTTTATAGACAATGGATACCGCAGACGCCGCCGCGCAGTTGGATGCGATGGTCGGAAAAGCAAAATACGGTTTCTTTAAATCGATGCTGACCAGTTTCGCTGTATCAATGGCCTTGCCGCCGCCCACAGCAAAGATCATATCGGCCTCTTTAACCGCGTCCATGGCTTCCAGCCGCCGGGCCGCCTCAAACGTACATTCCTTTCCAAACAAAAGAAAAGACAAAATCTCAATCTCTGTGCCTTCCACAGCCGCCAGCAGCTTCTCTCTGGAAGCCCCCATGGCTTTTTCTCCACCGATGACCACTGCCTTTGTGCCGTACAGGCGTGTATATTCCGCTATGCTGTCATATGCCTTCGGTCCCACAGTATAAGGAACCGGCAATATTGTATAATTCTCCATGATGTACTCCTTTTTGCTGTATATTTTCCTGCCAGTGATATCATCTCTGTTCTGCAGACACAGGCTGCATCCTCCGATATCATATGCAGGATTCTCTTCGTATTATAAACAAACTCCTTCTGTTCGTCAACGCAGAGGAGACGCTTCTTTTCTTACTATCTTGATTTCTCCGCCCGTCTGATTTTTCTGCCTTTCACCGGACATTTTTCTGTGCAATCTTGTGACATCGCTTCTTCCGTGCTAAAATAATTACGGTTCCGCCATATACCGGAACCACAGCATCAAGAAAGGAGACATCAGCATGATCAACAAATATTACACATCCATGCTGTCTGAAAAAGACATCATTTTTGAGATATTTCAGTATTCACAGGAAAAAGCAAAGATTGTGGGTGCGGAAAACATTTATGATTTCAGCCTGGGCAATCCTTCTGTTCCGGCACCGCCAAGTGTCAACGACACCATCATAAAAAATGTACGGGAACTTGACGCCCTCTCTCTTCACGGCTACAGCCCGGGAATGGGTATCCCGGAAGCAAGGGCCTCCATCGCGGAGAGCTTAAATCAGAAATATGGCTGTCATTATCAGCCGGAAAACATTTTTATGGCCATCGGAGCCGCCGGCGCTCTGGCGCACGCTTTCCGGGCCGTCAATAATCCGGGAGATGAAGTGTTGACCTTTGCCCCATGTTTTTCCGAATATAAGCCTTACACGGCCGGAGCTTCTCTGAAATTGTCCATCGTGCCGGCGGACATCGACAGCTTTCAGATTAATTTTGAGGCTTTCGAGCAGATGCTCACCCCGTCCGTGACATCGGTGCTCATCAATTCCCCGAACAATCCTTCCGGAATTGTATATTCCACTGAGACCATCAAACGGCTTGCCGACATCCTTACCGCCAAATCTGAGGAGTTCGGTCATCCGATCTACCTGATCTCCGACGAGCCGTACCGGGATATTGTCTTTACAGGAACAGACAGCCCATACATCGCCAACTATTACAAAAACACACTGACCTGCTATTCTTTCAGCAAGTCTCTCTCCCTGCCGGGCGAGCGAATCGGTTATCTGGCTGTGAACCCGGAATGTGAGGGAGCAGAAAATATCATAGCTGTCTGCCCGCAGATCTCGAGGACCATCGGTCAGAACGGTCCGGCTTCCCTCATGCAGAGAACCATCATTGATGTGTGCGGGGACACCGCCGACCTGTCCGTCTACGAGGAGAATAAAAAGATTCTCTATGACGCCCTTCTCTCCTACGGCTACTCCTGCGTGGAACCGGGCGGTACCTTCTACATGTTCCCGCGTTCCCTGGAACCGGATTCCTATGCATTCTGCGAGAAAGCAAAGGAGAAAAACCTGATGCTGGTGCCAGGCGACATCTTCGGCTGCCCGGGCCACTTCCGGATTGCCTACTGTGTGCCGACAGAGCGCATACAAAAGGCTCTGCCTGTCTTTAAAGAACTGGCAGAAGAATATATAAAATAAAACTTCCGGACAAGACCTACGGTACTGTACGCCGTCCGGAAGTTTCAGGATTACATGTTCAAGGAAGAATCCTGAAAGAAAAAATCAACCGGAACAAAAAAGTTCCGGTTGATGCTTTATACAGCGTACTGCTGTCATCTTTATCCTGTCATAACATTTTACTGTTCAAAATATCTCTCCAGGAACTGCCTGGTCCGCTCTTCTTTCGGATGTTCAAATACCTGTTCCGGGCTTCCGTATTCCGCTACCATTCCCTTATCGAGGAACAATACCTTATCAGAAACATCACGGGCAAACTGCATTTCATGGGTGACAATGACCATGGTTGTCTTTTTGTCTGCCAATCCGCGGATCACTTTTAACACCTCGCCGGTAAGCTCCGGGTCCAGGGCGGACGTCGGCTCGTCAAAGCAGAGAATGTCCGGCTGCAGCATCAGAGCTCTGGCAATGGCAACACGCTGCTGCTGGCCGCCGGAAAGCTGATGCGGATAGTAGTCCATTTTCTCCTGAAGGCCGACACTGGCAAGCAGTGCCTCCCCCTCTGTCCTGATCTCATCAAGAATCTGCTTTTTATTGGCTTTAAAATCCGGACGCTCCTTGGCCATGAGCTCTTTCGCCAGCGTACAGTTCTTTAATACCGTATACTGTGGAAAAAGGTTAAAAGACTGAAACACAAGACCAAAATGCAGACGATTCTTCCGGATCTCTGCCTCGCTCAATGTGCGGGCGTCTGCTCCGTCAAAAACAACTTTATCATTGACGCGAATCTGTCCGCTGGTCGGTCTCTCCAGAAAATTAAGACAGCGCAGCAGGGTAGTCTTACCGCTTCCGGATGCGCCGATCATGGCAAGAGATTCTCCCTTTTCCAGAGAAAAGTCAATGCCTTTTAATACTTCCAGACTTCCAAAATTCTTTTTCAGATTATTTACTTCTAATATCGCCATGTCTGCGCCTCCTTATACTCTGAAATAATCCATCTTTCTCTCAATCCAGCCAAACAGCAGGGAGAGGATGCCGACAAACACAAGGAAATACACAGCTGTGGAGAACAGCGGCCAGATAAGACCCATTTTAGTAAATCTCTCCGCGCTCATGATAATCTCACCGATACCGATGACACGGGCCAGAGCTGTATCCTTTGTGAGCGTGATGATCTCGTTGCTCATCGGCGGCACAATGCGCTTGATGACCTGCAAAAGCACAACCTTAAAGAAAATCTGTGTTCTTGTCATACCCAGTACTTTGCCGGCCTCATACTGTCCCACAGAAATACTCTCGATTCCCCCGCGGTAAATCTCCGAAAAATAGGCGGCATAATTGATCACAAATGCAATCACAGCCGCGGTAAAACGGGATGACATAGGAATGCCGAAAAGCAGTCCCGGCGCGTACAATACCACGAAAAGCTGAAGCATCAGAGGCGTTCCTCTGATCACCCAGATAAATACCTTCGTAATCCATTTCAAAGGCTTAAACTTGGACATGGAACAAAATGTAATGATCAATCCCAGCGGAAGAGCCAGAAGCAGCGTCACCACAAACAATTCCAGGTTTAACAAAAATCCGCTGGTCAGCGACTCGATCGGATTAGCTCCCAACATAGCGTATCTCTCCTTTTTTATGTATTCCGGGTTCTTTGCCCGGTGTCCAAAACTGACTCCAGTCAGCGACTGTGCAATTCCGGTATTTTCACAACAAGAATCCGGCTTTCCACTCTCCCGCCGCCATGCGGGATGCCGGAAATCCGGATTCAATTATTAGTTATATGATTATTTCTACTTGCTGTTATTCATTTATTCTGCCGCTGCAGTTGCTGCTTCTGCCGCAGTATCACCGGTAGCCGCTTCCGGTGCGGCTTCTGTGGATGCCTGGGTATCCTTCTCGATCAGAAGATCGGAAAGATTATATTTTGCAGCCAGTTCGGCAACGGTACCATCTGCATAAAGCTGATCAATGGCATCGCTTACATGCTGCTCCAGATCGCTTCCCTTACGGAAACCGATAACGTATTCCTGAAGACCAAAGTTATTGTCCACATTGATGACCATATCTGAATAGTCGGTGTCAGGGCCGACCATACCATATGCAGCCACACTGTCAACCAGAGCCACATCTGCTGTTCCTGCTTTTACTTCCATCAAAGCCTTCGCCATGGAATCAGAAGCTACATAATTGGCATTGGCAAAGTATTCTTTTGCGGATACTTCTACGGTATCATCGTCGGCGATCGTTCCCAGCAGCTTTCCTTCACCGGTGGAACCTTTCTCCGCTGTAACGGTCAGTCCGTCCACGCTCTTCATAATCTCATCTTCTCGGTCAGCCTTCATGACCATGGCCTGTGTATTATACAGATACGGTTCAGAGAGAGTCATGGTCTCCTGTCTCTCCGCCGTGCTGCACATACCGTTCCAGATACAATCAATGTTCTTGGAATTCAACTCGATCTCCTTGGAATCCCAGTTAATTTCCACGAAATTGATATCAATGCCGAGCTTCTCGCCCACAGCCTGTGCCAGCTCCGTATCAAAACCAACAAAATTATTGTTCTCATCATAATAGTTCATCGGTGCGAATAAGGTCATACCGATGGTCATCTCACCCTTAGCGCTGACGTCTTCCCAGTCAGACTCTGCAGCAGCCTGAGTGCCGCCCTCTGCGGAACCTTCTCCGCCTCCATTGGAACTACCACATCCTGCCAGAGAAGTAACACACATAGCAGAAAATAACGCCATGGCAATAAATTTCTTCATAACTTAGTTCTCCTTCTACATTTCATTTCTTTTTTTGATTCAAAGATTTATCAATCTACTCTAGTAAAGTATTATAGTCGAAGGGAAGGGAAAAAGCAAGGGTTAATTATGAGAATTGTTTTTCGCATGGATTGTCCAAAATCGCATTCAACATATTATTTTGAACAATCCCTGCCCTAAGCAAGATAAATTCAAACGATTCCGGCATCCACATGGAAATTCTTTTATCCATGTTCTGCTCCGCAAATTCCAGACAATCTTCTACCATAGAACCAAATGCTGCACCATCTGCAATCACAAACATATCTTTTGTGGTTTGTTCTTTCATCACATTTATAATATTTGAATTGCCTCCTGCGCTGATAACTTCACTTTTTTCAAATAAAGCAGAATAAAACGTAAATCCTGAGTTACTGTCTTCTGTCACGACTAACGACATTTTATTATTGTTTATATTTGGAAAATTGCTGTACAGCTCTTCAAAATCACAAAGGACCTGGCGCATATCTGCCTGTTTTTTTCTTGTTTTGATTTCATATATTTCATGAATGCTATAAGGCAGCATTTTTAACGGCGCTCTGCTCACAAACACAAAATAATTTCCGGAAGCTAAAGCATATTCTGCAAATTCCTGAGAAAAAATAAAATTATTATTTTCTTCAACAAAAATTATCGTTTTTTTTAACGGTTCAAACATTTCCTTCCAGCTTCTGCCCGGCACATCCCGAAGATAGACATAATATTTTGCATTGGTGGAAACTATAAAACCGGATTCTCTGCCATTCAGCAAATATTCATACATCATATTTAGTAACGTGGTTTTCCCCGATGCACTGTCTCCTTTAATAATGGTAATATTTCTTTTTATTTCAAACCGGAATATAACCTTTTTGCTCCGCACCTCAAATTTATATCTTCCCTTCATTGACCATTTCCTCCGCTTTCAACAGCTCATTTACATATTCTTTGCCATTATGAACGATTTTTCCTGTATTCATAATCATAATTTCGAACTCTCCGGTAAATCTGAGTATGTGCTGAAGATATACAGTCAAATCCTTTTTCTCGGCTATTTTCAAAATCCATTTTGCACAATTATTGCCGCAATTTGACATATTATAAACAAAAGAATCGTCTTTCAGCATGAGAATCAGGACTTTCACTCCGCCGGAAAGCTCCTTTGGCGTAATCGCTCCAAGTACGGGACTTTCGATAATATGCGGGCTGATCACTTTAGAGCTGTCAACATCTAAAATCATTTCTTTGACAAAATTGTCTTCCAGCCATTCGTCTTCATATACATTATTAAAATATGCCGGCGCATCTTTCATATACTCCACACCGCCATAATACCAGATTTTTAACATTTTCTTCCCTCCCAACATTTTTCACTGATATATTTATATTATAATTCCAACTCCATGGAGAACACCTCTACTCCATTTTCTTTTTTAAATTTTTTCTTTATTTTAAAACCACAGGCAGCATATACACTTTTGGCGCGGGCATTTTTGACTCTGACATTTAGAGTAATCACATTCTTGCCATCGTTTTCCGCAATGGCGATCATCTGCTGAATCACCTGTTTCCCAATCCCCTTATCCCGATATACGGGATCCGCAATGAAAATTCCAAGCTTCGCCACACGGGTATCCGGTCCTTCCAGCCAGACACTTCCAATATAATGTTGCGCTTCCTCGATATACATCCACTTTAGATAGAAAGCTTCTAAATCCGGATATATTCTGGATAAATAGATCGGTAAATCTTTTGCCTGTTCAAATATTTTGTAAGCGGTTCTATTTTCTTTATCTACAGGAATCAGCCTCATATATTCCTCCATAACAGTATTTCTCTTCTCATTTCTCTCCGGTCAAAAAGAGTCTTCGGAACGGAAACAGCACCGTTCCATTTTTCCGGATCGGATATGCCTTTTCGATACGGATAAGTACTTCATCGGCAAAAGCCTGCATCTCCTTCTCATTCAACCGGCTTTGATATGGCGTAAGTGCAGCTCCCCTCAAAAAGTCCAGAATCTGCTCATGGTTTTGCATGATATGGCAGTAGTCTGTCACCCACATATGAACTTTAGTGGTGTGCTCCGCAAATATATCATAATAGTGCGCGGCAGTATGAGTGATAAATTTATCTTCTTCAATACCAGCGAATCGTTCTTCCCATATTTTTTCCACCTCTAGAATGCACTTGCTGGCCGGCATTTCGTCAAACAGCGGAATCTGCACTGCCAGCACCCCGCCTTCTTCTAACATGGAAAATGTCTGTCCGATAAAATCTTCCTGATTGGGTATCCATTGCAAAAATGCATTGGAAAATATCAGGTCGAATGTTCCCAGATCCGCCAGTGATTTACTGCAGTCTCTTCTTATAAATTGTACCTGCGGCAGGATTTTTCGGGCCTTTTGCAACATTTCTTCTGATAAATCCACACCGGTTACTTCAGCATCCTCCCACGTGGAAAGAACCGCCGCTGTACTCATGCCGCTCCCGCAGCCCACGTCCAGGATTCTTTTGAACTTTTTATCTTTTAAGCGGGCTGCCAGATCAATGGACGGCTGCATCCGCTCTTCTCCAAAACTGTCATAAATCTCTGCATTCCACATGAATGTTTCCTTCTTTCTTTTTCTCAGTCTACAATAGTTATAACATCTTCTCCATCCGGACACAATCAAAGGTGTCGCCGTGGATAATCTGTACATCGCAGATTTCATAACCGAGCTTTTCATAGAAGCCTACGGCCACATCCCGGCTCTCTAGAACCGATTTTTGATACCCCATCTCACGGGCCCAGTTTTCCGCCTCAGTTACCGCCATCCCCCCAAGCCCTTTCTTCCTGTATTCCGGCAGAACCACAACCCGCCCAAGCATCACGGAAGGAAGCGCTTCCCCGGAAATCTCATAGAGCCGGCAGGTCGCCACCGGAAATGCATCGTCCAGCAGCACGATATATTTGGCATCCGGTCTGTCATGCTCATCGAACTCTTCCCGGAGCGTGATGTGGTACTGCCTGGCCATAGCCTGGATGCGCACATAGTAGGCGCCGGCCTGCTGCCAGAGTTCTTCTGCTCTTAACACATGTATTTCCATCTTTATATCTCCGTTTCTTATCTTAAAAATCTTAAAAATTTCTTTTTTACAATTTTTGTTTTCTGCCCTTTATCTGGCCTGATTTCTCCTCCCTAATCTTTTTCACGTTCAGATCCGGCATCTGAAAAAATTCAATTTTTTCTCTCAGATCTTTGCAGATCCATTTTCACAAGCCCCACCGCCAGCAGTCCCAGGAGCAGCACCGCATCCACCAGAAGAACCGTCACAATATTTTCTGCCAGTCCAAACACAAACAACACGTTAAAAACTTCTGTCGACAGAGCAACAAAACACAGGGAGTTACTCAGATATTCTGAGATAATCTTCCCGTAAATATTGTTCATCTGCACTTTTACATACAGATACGGCCGGAGAAAATAGCGAATCACAACGCAGATTACCGGATACGCAAAGATACACTCCTTCCGCGCCAGAGTACTCGCAATGCCAAGCTTCCATTGTACTGGAATCTGTGGAGGCAGTTTGCTGTAAAATAAGATACCCACAAGCAGGCACAGAACAGTCAGCGCCATCCACGTCTGGAAACTGCCCCACAGCCAGAGGAAACTGACGGTATCCAGACGAAATACCGGCTGATTCTGCTCCCAGTAATCTTCCAGCTCACCGGTGTACCGCTCCACCTCCATGGTCTCGTAAGTAAGCTCCCGGTCGTGGAGCATTTGTTCACAGAGGGCTTTAGCCCTGTCCAAATCGTCCATCTGCACTGCCAGCCGTTCACTCTGCCTCTCCAGAATCTCAGTGAGAGACTCCTTCCCCTGGATTACATTTCGGATATCCTCAATGGATATCCCCAGCGTGCGCAGGTACGCGATTTTTTTGAGATTCTCCACATCACTTTTTGAATAATCCCGGTAGCCGTTTCGCTCGTTTCTTGATGGCTGGATCAGCTTTTCTTTTTCATAAAACCGAACATTGGAGCGGGCCAGGCCCGTCCGCTCCTCCACTTCTTTTATGGTCATATTTCCGCCTCCTCGTCTTTTTATGAGGCATAAATATACAGTATCAATGAGGTTTACAGTCAAGGGAAATTTATTTTTAAGGAACGCATTTCCTCTTCCACTATTCCCTTTGAAGTAACTATTAAGATATAGTATAATTCTATGTCACTGTTTATTCAAGTAAAATTTTTCTCACTCCGAATTGCTGATTTTATTTTTTCCGAATCGATGATCCCGCATTATAAATTTTTTCCTTTCATACTATCTTTTTGCTTCTCCGATTCGTTATACATAATAGAAAGAGAAAATCGTTAAAAGAAAGGAGGATTCTGTGGACCTGGATTTTTTACTGATCAGAAAAATGAGGCAGGGCGATGAAAAGGCATTTGATCTGTTTATCCATAAGTATTACAGAGATATTCTCTCTTATTGTAATTATCATTGTGTAAATAAAGAATATGCAGAAGATTTGACGCAGGAAACATTTGTCCGCTTTTTCGCAAAACTTTCTGATTATCATCATATGGGAAAAGTAAAAAATTACTTATATATCATTGCAAGAAACCTATGCGTTGATTACATGAAAAAAATAAAAGAAATCCCGACTGAACATACAGAATTGGTGAAACAGCTGGAAAGAGGAAATCCGGAAAATGATACGGTTTTAAACAGGATTTCTTTGGAATCCGCGCTGAAAAAATTGCCGGATGAATTGCGGGAAGTGATCGTTCTTTATTATTTTAACGAACTGAAAATAACTGAAATTGCCAAAAATCTGGGAATTACGGTTTCCCTGGTCAAATACCGGCTGAAGCGGGGAAAAACCCGGCTGAAACAATTGATCGGAGGTGAAATGAATGAATAACTTTGAAAAACAGCTGGAGGATTACAAAAAGGAAACTCATATTGAACCACGGGAAGAAAAAATACAGGAGACCATCCGGAAATCAAAGGAAGCTTTTTTCCGGGCGGAGGAGGAGAAAACATTGTCCTATTATGAATTTGTCCTGGGACAATTCAGACTGATACGGAAGCGATGGTGGTTCTTTCAGATTGTCTTACTGGTATTTTTATGGCTCATTCTCATCTCTGTAAAAGATGACGCCTATGTCCAGAGAAGCCTTGGAATCATCGCGTCCTTGTTTGTTATTTTGATCATTCCCGAGCTGTGGAAAAACAGAACCTGCCAGAGTATGGAAATCGAATCCTCTGCGTACTTCTCACTCCGGCAGATTTACGCCACGCGGATGCTTCTGTTCGGTCTGGCGGACATTTTATTTCTTTCCGTTTTTATGGGGATCTCCATATCTGTCTTACATTTTAATATGCTGGATCTGCTGATACAATTTCTCTTTCCTATGACAATTACTGCCTGCATTTGTTTTCACACGTTATGCTGCAAGCGATTGAACGAAACCGCAGCGGTTGCATTATGCATCGCGTGGAGCAGTGTGTGGCTGTTTATTGTTCTGAATGATTCCGTATACACGCGGATCACCATTCCCATCTGGATCTTTCTGTCGGCCCTGTCAGTGATTTATCTGGGTGCGGTAATTTATCAGACCTTAAAAATGAGTACAAATTATTGGGAGGTATCGGTTCATGGAATTGAAATTAACTGATTTAACAAAAAAATTTGGCAATTTTTCGGCGGTAGACCATATCAACCTTACCATGCGAAATGGTGTTTACGGTCTTCTCGGAGTAAATGGCGCAGGAAAAACAACGTTAATGCGAATGCTCTGCACATTGATCAAACCTACACAGGGACACATCACTTATAATGGAAAAAATATTTATGAGATGGACAGCGCATACAGAAACCTGCTGGGATATCTGCCACAGGAATTTGGGTTCTATCCGGAATTTACCGTTCAGGATTATCTTCTCTATATCGCTTCCATCAAAGGAATCCGCCCGGTTGTAGCAAAAAAAAGGACAAAGGAATTGATTCACGGGATGGGTCTTTCGAAAGCTGCCAACAGAAAAATGCGGACTTTATCCGGAGGCATGAAACGGCGCGCCGGGATTGCCCAGGCGATGCTAAACGATCCTAAGATATTGATTCTTGATGAACCAACAGCAGGACTTGACCCCAATGAAAGGATACGTTTCCGTAATCTGATCAGTGAACTTTCTGAGGAACGGCTGGTCCTGTTATCCACGCACATTGTTTCTGATATCGAATATATTGCCAATGACATACTGCTGATGAAAGACGGAAAAATTATCCGTCAGGGATCACTTGACGCCATTATCGCGTCCATGCCCGAAACTGTCTGGATCTGCCATGCAGAAAAACAGCAAGTATCTTCAATGATTGAAAACTACCGGGTATCGAATATAAAGGCAGAGAATGATCATGCAGAACTGCGTATCATTTCATCAGAAAAACCGCTGCCGGAGGCAACGCCCGTACAGCCAACGCTGGAGGATGTATTTTTACATTATTTTGGAGAAAAGGCAGGTGACGATCATGTTGAATTTTGAGATCAAAAAAATTTTTTCTAAGGCAAGAAGGTGGCAATGACAGCTTTGCTGGCAATCCTTCTGGTGGTATCCTTGTTATCCATAAATAAAGTGGAATACATGGATGAAAATGGAAATCACACAACAGGCATCACCGCCGCGCAAAATCTCAGAAGAGAAAAAAACAAGTGGGCAGGCGATCTGACGGAAGATGTGTTCAGAGAAGTTTATCAGAAAAACCATCAGATCAACTCTGAACAATTAAACGATTCCATCGAGGAGGAAGATAAAGCCTTCCAGAAAAAACAGGGAATATCGTCTATTATTGATATCATCAACGACGCCAACAGTCCATGGAGAGACTATGATTATTATGCCATTGACAGAATCACCGAAGATGAGGCGGCAAATGTCTATGAAGAACGTATCGCCAATCTTAAAGACTATATAAATGGCGGCGAGGAATCCTTTTCCGATCACGAAAAAGATTATCTGCTCACCAAATATCAAAATCTCAGAACTCCGTTCCACTACGAGTATTATGACGGCTGGGTGGCATTAATCGACAATATACCTACATTTATTATGATACTTGCACTTTTCATAGGATTTTTTGTCTCAGGCATTTTCTCAGACGAATTTCAGACCAAAGCGGATTCTGTCCTTTTCTCAACAAAACTGGGCAGAAATAAAGCTGTCCGCTCCAAAATAGGTGCAGGATTCGTGATTTCCACCGTTCTGTATGCTGCTTTCATCGGTATTCACACAGCCATCGTGCTTTTGATTCTCGGTGCAGGCGGCTCAGACTGTCCGATACAGATGATTTTCTGGCGAAGCTGCTATAATATCACAATCCTTCAAGGGTACCTGTTTATCGTTCTGGGCGGCTACATCGGCACACTATTTGCTTCCACGGTTGCCATGCTTGTATCCGTCCTGACACGCTCCACAGTGATCGCGATCATCGTTCCTTTTATTATATTGTGTTTCTTTCCTTTTTTGAGCAGGATCATCCCTCTGCCGGAAATCTGTTCTTTCTTCCCGGACAGACTGCTGGATATCTATAATGAACTGAGGGATTTTGAATTGCTGGAAGTGTGCGGAAATATTACGACCGTCTCCAAAGTGATAATACCGGCATATGCCATTATATCATTACTTTTGCTGCCTGTGATTTATCAGTTTTATAAAAAGGCAGAGATCAAATAATTGAGAAGCTATTACGACGGCAAATAAGGAGCTGACCCGCTCCTTATTTGCCCGGATGACTGGATACATCAGACAGGCCCCATTCCTTATTACATTCTTCTATATATAATATAATGAATCAGTTTGTCTTTTCTATAAGACCTATTCAAAAATTAAATGCATATTAGAATGTCTATTTAAAGAATTTTTGTCTTTTTCTATATAATCCCATGTTTGCTGGTATGTTCCCGAAACTGCAATTTGGTTATCTGATATAAATTCTATAAATTCATTTACTTTCCCGTCATATTTATCTGCAAAGTCGTCCGATAAGATTTGTTTTTCCTCATCGGTAAAGTCTTTTAACTCATCATATAACACATGTTCTAAATTGCAAGAATTAAAAAAAATTCGATAAGGTATTCCATTTATCTTTCCTGTTTTCCTAAGTTTATATAAAATGGCTCCTTTGCGTCTGTTGCGATTTACAATTGCTTTTACATTTTTAACATCTATATGATCCTCGTAATATTGCGCCTTCTCCACATCTGCTTCTTTGATATCAATTTCCGGAATATATACACCATCCGTATCAACGATATGGATAATCATGATAAAATCATCGTGAAAGTAACGATATTTCTTTTTTACACTTTCTATCTGTTCATTAATTTTTTTTAGAATATTGTCTTCAGAAACATAATCTTTCAGAGTGATATCCCCATATACCACAACAAATTGCACTTCATTATTTGAAAAATATTCTTTCATAATCGACCCAAGTGCAGCTTCGTCACTTGGTCCTTCCACTATAAACATAACGACCTTTTTTTCACTCATGCTGTATCATTCTACCCGCCTTTCTAAATGCGCGTGCGATTTTTAGGCTGTCTGTTTCTTCATAAATTACTTCATCCTGTCCACCAAGAGTAATTCCCCTCAAATACATATCCCTTTGATTGTTTGTTGCTTTTACATTTTTCATTCGTATATATCTTCTATCCGGATTAGCCGTGGAAAGCATAATACTATCTTTATCCAGCATTTCGAGGGCACGAAGATTATGTGACGTAAAAATCAACTGCCCTTTTGCGCTTTTGCTGAAAATATCCAGCAGCTCTCCCAGCATATACTCAAAAATACCTGCATCCAATTCATCAATGACCAGACAGATAGAAAAATTTCCAAACGCCTGAATCAGCGCATTTAAAATAGAAATAATCTTAATGATTCCTTCCGATTCCATTCTAATTGGAATCGGAGCCATACCGTCCCGGATAGAAACAATCTCCACTCTGTAACCATTTTCTCCTGAATCCGTTAGCTGCATTCCATGATTATGAACCGCTATTTTCATTCCTGGAATAATTGTAAATAAAACCATGTTCACCTGTTCTACAATAACATCCAAAACATTTTTTCTTTCTTCATTTAAGATAATCGGTTCTGTTAAAGGGACAGCAAAATCTTCCTTCATCCCGATTTCGTCTTGTTCAATCCTGAATGCCATAGGCAGCAGAAAATTAGCAGAAATCACTCCCGAATGAGCGTTACGAATTACAAATAAATCTTTCAATGCAAACTTAAATAACGCCTTGATTGTCTCTGAATAGTGTCTGAAATCATTTTCATAACAACGACAGAAAATTTCTCTGCTGCTCTCTCCAAAAATATAAGAACAGTTCTCCTTTTCTGCCATTTTTCTCGCCACAATCAAATCCGTTTTATTTTCCGCATTCGCTTCAATCACTTCATTAAATCTCTTTCTTGGAGAAAACACTATATCTTTATCCATGCGCTGATAATCCATAAATACAGTCTTATTACTTCTGGAATCCTTTTCATTTATAGCACAGCTCAAAGTTTCCCGAATAATCTCTGCATGTTTCCCATTTCTTTGCAAAATAATCTTATAGCCTGCTTCATAAATAACTGAGTCTGCAAAAATATTAAAATCAGCAGAAATCTCTGCCTCCTTTTCATTTACCTCGATATAATCTGCAATTTCATCCTCCAACACACTGCCAATCATAATCTTTTGTAAATAATACAATGCATCAATCACTGCCGTTTTGCCAGAGCCATTTTGACCGTACAGGCCTAACACCTCTGCATTTTTATAGCCCAACTGTTTCCGAAAGGTATTGGGCATAATAATCTGTCCGTTTCTAACATTTTTTATATTTGAAAT
>ERZ1643246.929-NODE-929-length-34378-cov-45.400635_pt1 | contig 34378 bp, 33 predicted proteins | sample MGYA00579265_ERZ1643246 | MGnify/ENA primary metagenome ERZ1643246 (study PRJEB29033, sample SAMEA4952261) | chicken gut metagenome | biome: Broiler Chicken; feature: Gastrointestinal Tract; material: Caecum | place: Ireland | collected 2018 | study: Broiler...
GGCATTCGATCCAGAAATCCTACGAGCAGATCGATACGCTGATGAAGAAGATCGTACTGGAACAGAATGAGAGAAGGAAGAGTGAACTGGATGCACTGCAGAGCCAGATCAATCCTCATTTTCTATATAATACACTGGAATCTATCACCTGGATGGTCGAGGGAGAACGGAATGACGATGCTGCATTTATGATCACGCAGCTGGCGAAACTCTTCCGGATCAGCCTTTCAAAAGGGAATACAGTGATCACGGTGAGAGACGAACTGCAGCATGCGCAGAGCTATATGAATATACAGAAGGTGCGTTATAAGAATACATTTTCTGTTGAGTTTGACGTGGATCAGGAAGTATATTCCTACTGTACCGTGAAGCTGATCCTTCAGCCGATTCTTGAGAACGCCATCAATTATGGAGTGAGCGGCATGGATGACTGCGGGGAGATCAGGGTAACAGGCAGACTCGATGGTGAAAACGTGATCCTTGCGGTGGAAGACAACGGTATCGGAATGTCGGAGGAGCAGGTCAGCCTTCTCCTGACTGACAGCAGCAGGGTACATAAGCACGGGTCCGGGGTGGGTCTTGTGAATGTGAATAACCGGATCCAGCTTCTCTTCGGAAAAGAGTATGGCCTGATGGTTGAGAGTGAGCCGGATGAGGGGACGAAGGTGTCCATCCGTATCCCTGCGATCCTTTATACAGAAGAAAACAGGAAGATCCTTGAGAAGGGATATGGGTTCGGCGGAGAAGAAATGGTTGACGGAAAGAACAGGGTAGATGGAGATGAAGAACAGCAGTAAGATGTTTATTCTGATAGAGGCAGTCCTGGCAGCGGCGGCAGTCGTGCTTGCCGCATTGATGCTTCTGGGGAATACAGGAGGAAATTATGACAAGATATCTGTCATTGTTCAGAATTCGGATGATAATCAGTGGGCTGCATTTAAATACGGGCTTAAGATGGCTGCGGAAGACCAGGAAGTGGAGATGTTCGTTGTAGGGACCGAAGGAGAGATGACGGTGGAAGAGCAGGAGCGTGTGATCGAGCAGGAGATCGATAACGGAGCGGATGCGGTCATCGTGCAGCCGGTGCCGGGGGAAGACACAGAGGCAATGCTGAAGCGGGTAGAGAACAGCGTGCCGGTCATGCTGGCGGGCTCCACGGCATCTCTTGATAAAGAAGCGTCTGTGCTCCCTGTGACAGAACCAGATAACTATGCGATGGGGCAGGCACTGGCGGAAGAACTGCTGGAAGATTATGCGGGAAACCTGGACGGGAAGACGCTCGGTATCCTGACTGAGACAGGTGAATCAGAGGCTGCTGTGAACCGCAGGCAGGGATTCTGCGACGTCCTTCAGGAGACCGGCGTGAGGATCCTCTGGGATGTGGCGGGCAGCTTCGGGTTAGAGGAGCAGAGATCACTGGAAGAACTGCCGGGGGCTGATCTGGTGGCGGCGCTGGACGATGTGAGCCTGACTTCTGCCGGACAGTGTGCGGCGGCCAACGATCTGCACGGGGCGGTAGTATACGGGATCGGAACTTCCACAGAAGCGGTTTACTATCTGGATACAGGGAACGTGGAATGCCTGGTGGTGCCGGATGAATTTAATGTGGGGTATCAGAGCCTGGCGGAGGTGGCTGCAAGCCTTCAGCATCATTTCCGGAAAGTGAGGAACAGGACAGCTGATTTTACGGTGATCCGCAGGGAAGAGCTCTTTTCAGAAGAAAATCAGGAACTTCTTTTTACAATGAGCCAGTAGAAATGGGATTTTAATAATGGACCCGCAGGATGGAAGCGGGAGATCAGAGGTATGGAATGAAGATCAGAAAAGTTTTGGCGGCGGGGATGATCTGCTGTATCAGCGCTCAGCTTCTGTGCGCCTGCGCAGAGCAGCAGACGGAGAGCGCGGACAAAATATATGTGGGTGTTACATGCTATAATCGGAGCGATACATTTCTCGAGGAGCTGATCAATGCGTTTAAAGACAAAATGAGTGACCTGGAGGAAGAGAATCTTGATTCAGTCGTAACGATCCGGGATGCGGCGGGCTCGCAGCGGACGCAGAATGATCAGGTGAGAGAACTGATCGATGCGGGATGCAATGTCCTCTGTGTGAACCTGGTAGACAGGGCTGATCCGTCGGAGATCATCGATCTTGCCAGGGAAAGTGACGTCCCGATCATCTTTTTCAACAGAGAGCCTGTGGCTGAGGATCTGCAGCAGTGGGACAAGATGTATTATGTGGGCGCTGACGCCAAGGAATCCGGTGTGATGCAGGGGGAGATCGCAGCGGACGTGATCCTGGCTGACAGTCAGATTGACCGCAATAAGGATGGTAAGATACAGTATGTCGTGCTTGAGGGGGAGCCGGGACATCAGGATGCGATCATCCGGACGGAGAATGCTGTCGAGACCTTGAGAGATAAAGGGATCAAGCTTGAAAAACTGAACTACGGTATCGCAAACTGGAACCGGGCACAGGCGCAGAACAGGATGCAGCAGCTGATCGGCCAGTATCAGAATGAGATCGAGCTTGTCCTGGCGAATAATGATGACATGGCGCTGGGAGCGATCGACGCATATAAGAAGCTGAACCGCACGGAAGCGGGAATGCCGGTCTTCTTCGGTATAGACGGCACGGATGCAGGGCTGAAGGCGGTGGTGGATTCAGAGCTTGCGGGCACTGTCTACAATGACAAGGATGGACAGGCGGAGGCGATGGCGAAGCTTGCGGACGCGCTTGTGACAGGAGAGGGAATGGATGAGATCCAGTTCCGGGAGGGGAAATATATCTATGTGCCGTACTCCAAAGTGACATTGGAAAATGTAGGTGATTATATAAAAAAGGAAGAACAGCAGAGCAGATAAAAGAAAATTGTTCGCCATAAAGTGATTTGCTTATTGCGGAATCCATTTATTTCCCTTATAATACATATTTGTCTGATACAGACAGATGTTACTTCCAGATATAGAATTGACAGTTCGAGACCATCCTGTCATAAAACAAAACTAGGGACAACAAATTGTAAAACGTAGTTGTTGATATCCCCGGTTTCATAGAATGTGATACGCGGGGATTTTTTCTGTTGTGGAGGTGAACGAATATGGAGAATATAGAAAAAATGAGCCGTGTGCAGAAGCTGACATTTTCTGCCATGGTGATGGCGCTTTACATCGTCATTCTTTACTTTACACAGAGCTTTTCATTCGGAGCTTATCAGATCCGGATCGCGACGTCTCTGTATGCTCTTTCTTATCTCTTTCCGTTCCTGGTTTTACCCCTTGGTCTCGCTAATTTTATATCGAATATGCTGTTCGGAGGCTTCGGCATCGTGGATATGCTGGGCGGCTGCATCGTGGGCATTGTGGCTGCGTCCTGTATTGTCCTGATCCGGAGAAGAAAGTGGAACCGTATCTTTATTGCGGTGCCGATCGTTCTGGTGCCGGGGCTGGGGGTAGCGACATATCTGTCTTATTTTCTGGCAATTCCGTATCCGCTGATGGCGATGAACCTGTGTATCGGACAGATCGTTCCGGCCATTGTGGGCGTGGCTCTTGTAAAGGCACTTGAGCGTGTCTGGCGTCCCGCAGGGAGTTCGAGAGCTGCAGACAGACGGAGAGCGGACAGTTAATCAGTAAAAATCAGTAAGCCGGGGGACGCGGACGCATCCTCCGGCAATATTTATCAGATGGAAGGAGTGCTCATATCATGAGTGGAAGATCAAAAGAAGAATTAAAAGGAGTTTCTCTTCTGGGAAACCAGAAAGTATCCTATCCCACAGACTATGCTCCGGAGATGCTGGAGACATTCCCCAATAAGCATCCGGAGAACGATTATTTTGTAAAATTCAACTGTCCGGAGTTTACCAGCCTGTGTCCGATGACCGGGCAGCCGGATTTTGCCACGCTTTATATCTCTTATGTTCCGGGAGAGCGGATGGTGGAGAGCAAATCGCTGAAGCTGTACTTGTTCAGCTTCCGCAATCACGGAGATTTCCATGAGGACTGTGTCAATATCATCATGAAGGATCTGATCCGGCTTATGGATCCGAAGTACATTGAGGTATGGGGGAAATTTACTCCCAGGGGAGGAATTTCCATTGATCCGTACTGTAATTACGGGAAACCGGGGACGCGCTGGGAACAGGTGGCGTTTGAGCGGCTGACCCATCATGATCTTTATCCGGAAAAAGTAGATAACCGCTAGGAGGTGCTTTAGATGGCTGAGAAGGCAATGGTATTATTCAGCGGCGGCGTGGACAGCACGACCTGTCTGGGGCTTGCCATTGAAAAGTTCGGGAAGGAAAACGTGATTCCGCTGTCCATCCATTACGGGCAGAAACATGATAAGGAAGTCGAGGCTGCGAGAAAGATCCTGGATCATTACGGCATGGAAGGGATGGAGATGGATCTGTCCGGCATCTTTGCATACAGCAACTGTTCCCTGCTGGAGCATTCAGATGAGGAAATCCCGGAGGCGTCGTACGCAGAGCAGCTGAAAGGTTCGGAAGGGACTCCTGTCTCTACTTATGTACCTTTTCGCAACGGGCTGTTCCTGTCCTGCGCGGCGAGCATCGCTCTTGCAAAAGGATGCAGCTGCATCTATTACGGAGCGCATCAGGACGACGCGGCGGGAAGCGCGTACCCGGACTGCAGCGAGAGCTTCTATAAGAGCATGGACGCGGCTGTGTTTGAAGGGAGCGGGCACGCGCTGCATATTGAGGCGCCGTTTATCAGGATGAACAAGGCGCAGGTCGTGGCGGAGGGACTCCGCCTGAAAGTGCCCTATGAATATACATGGAGCTGCTATGAAGGAAAAGAAAAGCCCTGCGGCGTGTGCGGGACCTGCATTGACAGGCGGAAGGCATTCGAGGCAAACGGGGTGAAGGACCCGGCAGGCTGCTGAGATTGATTTCTATAGAAATAAAAAAGTAGCAAAAGTCTGGGCTGTATTAGTGAAAAATATTCGGAAAATGTGAAAAAGGGAAAAGAAATTTGGCGGCACTTGAAAAAAACCTGTCGATAAAGTATTATTATTTATTAGTAAAAAACAGGTTAAAGGAATGTTAACGAATGAAAAATAATTGTAATCCACCGGAAAATGATGAAGGACAAGGAAACAGGAAAAAAGGTTTTTGGGGGAAAACAAGAAGAGGCTTGACAGCTGTCGGGACGATTTTTGTTGTACTTCTGATTACAGTAACAACGCTCCTGGCAACAAGTATTACCTGGATGTTCCATACATGGAACCATCTTACTATGAATGAACTGATGTATCAGCTCAATGCACCAATGGACGGAACAAACAGAAATATGATCATGGATTATATTAAGAGCTGTATTCCTCTGACTGTGTTCGTTCTGGCTGCCGCAGTACTTGTCTTTATCCTGCTCAGGAAAAAGAAAATTTTATACCGGACTGCGATGGGGATCATGCTTGCTGCAGCTGTGGGGATCACGGCATATTATCTTGTCATGACATGGAACCGGCTTGACATTGGGAACTATGCGGAAAATAAGAGTACATATTCCGATTTTATTGATGTGAATTATGTAGATCCTGCGGAGACAGAGCTTACGTTTCCGGAAACGAAGAGAAATCTGATCTATATTTTTCTGGAATCTATGGAAACTACCTATGCTGATACAGAGGACGGTGGAGCTTTTGAAGACAACTATATTCCGCACCTGACTGAGCTGGCGCAGGATAATGAGGATTTCTCGGGCAGTGATACTGATCTGAACGGCGGATATGCAATGCCGTATACAACGTGGACTGCGGGAGCGCTGTTTGGTCAGACCTCTGGACTTCCGCTTTCGATACCGATCGATGGCAATTCCATGGATACACAGGACAGTTTTTTCCCGGGGATCGTAACTCTGGGAGATATACTGGAACAGCAGGGATATGAGCAGGTATTCATGATCGGATCAGATGCGAATTTTGGCGGGAGAAAACTGTATTTTACCGAGCATGGGAACTATGATATTGAGGATTACTATTATTTCACGGATATTGGAAAGATTCCTAAAGATCGCTGGGTATGGTGGGGATTTGAGGACCTCTATCTCTTTGAGTTTGCAAAAGAGAAGCTGACGGAGCTCAGCCAGAATGACGAACCGTTTAACCTGACACTGCTCACAGTCGATACACATTTTGAGGATGGATATGTATGCGAGGAGTGTGGCGACGAATATGGGGATAACCAGTATGCGAATGTCATTACCTGTTCTGACAGACAGATCTATGAGTTTGTGAGATGGGTTCAGCGGCAGGATTTTTATGATAATACAACTATTGTGATCAGCGGTGACCATCCCACGATGGACAGCGATTTCTGTGAAGATGTAGACAGTGATTATACAAGAAGAGTTTATACAACATATATTAATTCAGCAGTTCAGGCAGATGACCCGACGCTGACAAGAAGTTATTCAACATTTGATAATTTCCCGACTACGCTGGCAAGCCTTGGTGTGGAGATTGCGGGGGACCGTCTGGGACTGGGAACGAATCTCTTCTCAGATACACTGACGCTGGAAGAGACCTATGGCATTCAGAGAATGTCGGAAGAACTGCAGAAAGAATCGAAGCTGATGCAGGAACTGACTTCCACTATTAATGAGGATTCGACAGAGCTTATGATCCGGGAAGGGCGGGCTCCGACGGCGACGGTGACAGTACAGCCATACAGTTATCTGGACGGATGGCTTCCGGTGCAGGTCACAGATCTTGCCAATGCAGAGCCGGATACATCCACTATAAATATTGCTGTGTGGACAGAGGAAGACAAGAGCGACCAGCAGTGGATTCAGGCGGTACTGCAGGCGGACGGCACATTTCTGTGCAATATCAATGTGGCCAACTTCGGCTTTAAGACGGGGCAGTACAATATCGAAGCTTATCTGATAGATAATACAGGAACCCAGTATCTGCTGGGAAGCGCAGTAGGCTATGTTGAGGATTAGCGAGAACGCAGACGGATCAGAATAAAATCGATCAGATCCAGGAAACGGAAAAGGACCGGAACCGCATACGAAATGCGGAGTTCCGGTTCTTTTTATAATGTCATGCGGATGATCCTGTCCTGTCCCGCAGCTGCGAAAATCTTATTCGTGCCTCATGGGAAGATATTTGCTGGAGCTGAGCAGTACAGAGAATCTTACATAAGCCCGAGCCCTTTTACGACGATCATGATGAAGTCCTGAACATTCGTCACGATAGTGGTGGCGGCGAGGCTTCCGCGGTCGAGAAGCTTGTTTACAACGAATTCGTCTGCGTCTACTGTGTAGAGGAAGACCGGGCGTACTGTGCCGTCCTCCAGGACGCGGTAGGACGGAGTCATGTTTCCGGTCGCGATAGTGTGCAGCATGGTCGCAAGGCAGATGACCGTGGTCGCTTTCTTCACCATGCCGCGCATTGCAGTCTGCCCGTCGTAGGCATTTCCGATCACTTCCGGGAGCGGACCGTCGTCTCGGATGGAGCCGGTGAGGACGAATGGAATATCGTTCTTCACGCAGCTGTACATGATCCCGTTATCGATCTTGTAATCGTCGATAAACTGAGCGATGGAGCCGCTTTTTCTGACCCGGTTGATGACGTCCAGATGATTGTAATGGCCGTTGGGCTGGGACTGCTGGGTGTAGATGTCCTGGCCGAGCGCTGTGTGGAACATGGCTCCTTCCAGATCATGGGTGGCAAGAGCGTTCCCTGCCATCAGGCCGTCCACATATCCGTTTTCCACCATGGCCTGCATCGCGCGGCGGGCGTCAGCGTCAAATGAGAAGGCGGGACCCATTACCCAGAGGATGTTCCCGTGCTCTTTCTCATATCTGAGAAGTTCAAAAAGGCGGTCATAATCTCTGGCATAGGAAGTCTCACGGCTCCGTCCCTGGCGGAAGACGAACTGGTCGCCGCTGCTTGTCTCGGGATCCTCGAAGCCGGTACTGTGAAGGTAGATCCCTTCTTCTGCGTTCTCTGTCCTGCCGATGATGACTTTGTCGCCGATCTCCAGGTTGCGGTTCTCCACGACTTTGAGCTCACCGTCGTCACAGAGGACGACGCTGGAGTCCATCCGGCTTTCCTTCGCAAGGGTCCATTTCCCGCGGATCTTGAAATATTCGGGATACATGGAGGTGCTGTGATAATTTTCAGGAGCAACGCCCTTGACCGTTACTTCCTCCCAGGCTGCGTCAGGGGCGCCTGCGAATTTCTCTTCTGTAAAGTCAGGTTCTCTGTACTTGGGTAATTCAAACATTGGTAAAGCCTCTTTTCTGTATTTTTCTGTATTTGGGGGACTTTCGTCCCGAATGTGCAGCGGCGCGGCTGAGGATGTTTCCTCATTTGTCCCGGCGGTATACACATTCTCCGGAAATATAGGTTTCATCAACCTGAACTTGATCGATCTCTTCCGGCGGTATGCGCAGAAGGTCGTCGCTCAGTACCGCAAAATCAGCCCGGTATCCGGGGGCGAGCATTCCGATGTCCGGAAATCCGGCTGCGAGGGCGGCGCCCCGGGTATAGAGTGTGACGGCAGTCTCAATATCCACTGCTTCCTGCCGGCCGCAGTCAGTTCCGTCGGCGGCGGTGCGGGTCACAGCCAGCTTCAGCCCCGGGAAGGGATCTGACGGTACGGCCCAGAAGGTTGCCGGTGCGTCGGTAGAAAATCCGAGCTGCACGCCCTTCTCCAGCATATGGCGGAACGGATAGCACTGCTTTATCCGTTCTGCTCCCAGATTGGCGAGATAGCTTGCGCTCTCTGCATATGGAAAGATCGGCTGGGAGACGAAGGCGATCCCGTGTTCCGCCGCCTTTTCGATGCTCTCTTCGGACGGCTCCGTCACATGTTCAATACGGACATAGGGGATTCCGTCCGATGTCCAGCTCTTTTCCCGGCAGGCACGGTCTACCATGCGTGAGATGGCTCTCGTGCCCATGGCATGCATGGAGAGCTGGCAATGGTTCTTCCGGCAGAAATCAACTGCGGTCTCCACCAGATGGTCGCTGCATACGGAGATACCGTATTCATCAGAAGAACCGTAGTACGGAGTGTCCATCCAGGCAGTCCTGCCGGAGATGCTGCCGTCCCCGATCAGTTTCAGGCCGGCCGCAAAGATCTGACTGTTCCGGTCCATCCGTTCTGAGGGGATCGTAAATGTATCGTCATCTGCAAAGAAGTCCCACATATAATAGATTCCGACCCGCTGATGAAATCCTTTTCTGGCAGCCGCTTCATAGATTGGAAAATTATCGCTGCTGTCAAGATTGCCCATGTCGCAGATCGCGGTGATCCCCTGCGAGGTGAGCAGTTCTCCGAGCTCCAGGAGATTTTCTGTCTTTTTATCGACAGACTCCAGAGGAAGGAGGGGCGCAAGGAGGTTTCTGGCGTTTTCTTTCAGCACGCCGGTCGGCTCTCCGTTTTCGTCCCGTTCGATCTCGCCTCCGGGCGGATCCGGTGTGTTCCGGTCGATCCCGGCAAGCTTCAGAGCCATGCTGTTGACGCAGCGGATATGGGCGCAGGTCCTCATGAGAGAGACAGGGGCGTCACTGCAGCCCCGATCCAGATCATACCGGTTGGGGGACCGTTTTTCCAGAAGGCCCTGCTCATCATAGCCCCATCCCTCGATCCATTCTCCGGGACTCTGTTCTTCTCTGCGGCGCCGGATGGCGCTGACGAGTTCTTCAATGGAGTTGATCTCGGGCGGCATGATCGTGATCTTCTTCCTGTAGTCAGCCAGCATGACAGGATGCATATGTGCGTCCACAAATCCGGGGATCACGCGCCTGCCGCCGAGGTCTGTCACAGCCCCTCTGGTATCGGGCAGGTCTGCCTGAGTTCCGATCCACGTGATTCTGCCGTCCTCCACGATCATGGAATCCGCATATGGGGCGGCGCTGTCAGAGGTAAAAATTTTTCCGTTAATAAATATAGTAGTATTCATCTTTCCACGCTCCTTTAGACAATATGATAGCAGAACCGGGAAGATTTGTCAGGAAGATTTGCCCAAAACATTGCAAAATGCACAGGAAAATGGTAGCATAAGTATAATTATGCATCTATTTCAATAATTATGTATGGAGACTCCGAGGCTGGAAGCATCCTGGTCCGGAGTTTTTTCTTTTTCGTAAGAAAAAGAGCAGGGAGACAGAATGGATTTTATAGAGATGCAGAGAGGAGAAGCAGAGGATGGATATGATTTCAGATAAGATACGGAACATGGCGGATGAGATCAGGACTCAGATCGTGCAGGATCGGAGATACCTCCATCAGATCCCGGAGATCGGCATGGATCTGCCGGAGACCAGCGCTTATATTAAGAAGAGGCTGGATGAGATGGGGATACCGTGGAAGGAATGCGGAGGAAAGGTGCCGGAGAAGGTGACCGAAGATTTTATGCAGGCGGGATTCCCGCGGATGGAGAATGCCACCGGAGTGACAGCGGTCATCGGACACGGAAGTCCCTGCATCCTTCTGAGGGCTGATATGGACGCCCTCCCCATCCAGGAGGAGAATGACCTGGAATTCAGATCCTGCAATGGAAAAGGCCACATGTGCGGCCATGACAGCCATGCGGCGATGCTGCTGGGCGCGGCGCATATCCTGAAGAGGATGGAGGACAGCATTCCGGGAACTGTCAAGCTGATGTTCCAGCCCGGAGAGGAGACCGGAGCGGGGGCGCGCATGATGGTCGGCGACGGACTGCTGGAGGATCCGAAGGTGGACGCGGCGTTCGGCATCCATGTGCAGCCGACAGAAGAGCCGGAGACGGTGGGCTACTCGGTGGGAGTCAATTCGGCTTCCCTGGATACCTTTATCGTAAAGATTAAAGGTAAGGGGGGACACAGCTCCCAGCCTCAGCTCTGTGTGGATCCGCTGATGATCATGAACCAGATCTACCAGGCGGTCAATCTCCTTGTCACCAGGGAGGTGGATCCTGCAGCGATGGCAGCGCTCACCTGCGGTGTGGCGAAAGGCGGCACTGCAGTCAACATCATACCGGATGAGGCGGAGATCCATATTGGAGTAAGGACGCTGGACGTGGAGGCGGCCGAGCATCTGAAGCAGCGGATTCCGGAGATCGTGGATGCTTATGTGAAAGCATGGCGCGGGGAATATGAGATGACTGTGTTCCACACGCCGAATACATACAGCGATGAGAAGATCTGCCGGGAGTTCACGCCGTTTATCGGACAGGTGGTGGGGAATGAGAAGCTCCGCCGGATCCCGCCGATGACGGGGACGGAGGATTTCGGATATGTCACCACGGAAGTCCCGGGAATGTTTATTTTCTTCGGGGCGGGGAAACCGGGCAGCGCGCCGCTCCACAGTCCTCAGATGGTGCTGGATGAGGATGTGCTGCCGGCAGGAGCTGCCATTTATGCAAATGTTGCGGCAGGATGGCTTGCAGAACAAAGCAGGAAGGAGAACAAAAAAGATGAGTAAGAACGAAGGGGCAAAAAAGGGGTTTCATATGCCCCATGTGTTTATCATACTTCTGGCGATCATGCTTCTGATCGTCGTCCTGTCCTATCTGATCCCGAGCGGGTCCTACGAAAGGATCGAGGACAGCGCGACAGGTATGACGGTGATCGATCCGGATACATTCAGTTATGTTGAAAATGAGACTCCGATCACGTTCATGGACTATTTCGAAGCGGTGTACACCGGCTTTGTAAACGGAGCTACGATCATGGGAACACTGTTTATCAGCTCCGGCGTGATCTATCTTCTTGAAGTGAGCGGCGCTTTCGGCGCGGGGATCAGCGCGATACTGAAGCGGACGAAGGGCAAGGAATTTTCCGTCGTCTGCATCTTCTATACGATCTTTGTGATCTTCGGAGTCCTGGGATATGGGGAAGCGGCTTATCCGTTCTATCCGCTGGCAGTCACGATCGGTTTTGCCCTGGGCTATGACCGGATGGTGGGGACCGGACTTGCGATCATCGGAAGTACCGTTGGATTCACCTCAGGGCTTATGAATACATTTACAACGGGAGTGGCGCAGCAGATCGTGGGACTTCCATTGTTCTCAGGAATCGGGTTCCGTGCGGTGGGGCTTGCGGTATTCTATGTGATCGGGCTTGCAAGCCTCTATATCTACTGCCGCAGGATACGGAAAAATCCGGAACAGAGCCTTGTGAAGAATGAGTATCTGAACCAGAGAAAAGAAGACCATACGGCGGACATGGGAGAGATGAACCTGCGCCGCGCACTGGGACTTCTGGTTTTCCTTGCGATCATTATCGTGCAGGGATTCGGCTGTATTAAGCTTGGCTGGTCCTTCCCGCAGATCGCCGCGATCTATGTGATTATGGGAATCCTTCTGGCGCTGATCTTCCGCATCGGTCCGAGCGAGGCGTGCCAGCTGTTCTGCCAGGGGGCGGTGAGAGTTTTCGCTGCGGCATTCGCAGTGGGACTTGCACAGTCTGTCGTAGCGCTTATGAACCAGGCGTGTATCATGGATACGATCGTTCACGGAATGTCAGTGCTGCTGGAGAACAAGAGCGCGATCCTGGCGCTGCTGATCATCTTTGTATTTGTCACACTGTTCAATTTCCTCGTCGTATCCGGAAGCGGGAAAGCTGTCATCGTCATGCCGATCCTGCAGCCGCTGGGCGAGATCCTGCATATCAACCAGCAGGTTCTGGTGCTGGCTTACCAGTACGGCGACGGGATCACCAACAGTTTCTGGCCGGGAAGCTCGCTCGTGCAGCTGTCTATGTGCGGAGTGGATTATGGTACCTGGATCAAGTTTTGCTGGAAGACATATCTCTCGTTTATCGTGAGTGCGTTTGTCCTCGTCATGATCGCATATGGGATCGGATACGGGCCATTCTGATGAAGAGAAAATGCAATATTGCAGGATGTCAAATATAATACTGATTTCATCTGAGAAATAGTAATTAATTAAAAAAAAGGATTTTAATTTAAGGGCGGGGTGTGGAATTTCCACAAAATTAATGGTATAATACACCTATTCTAGGATAAATTGATTGACTGCATGCTGGCGGTCAGAGGAAGGAGAGAAAAATGAAGAAACATCGAATATATGTATGGATCCTGACAGCATGTATGGCGCTGAGCGCTGTTGTGCAGATGCCCGGGATAACAGCATCGGCTCAGGAAAATGCAGGAGGAGCAGGCATTGCGGTACAGCAGGAATCGCTTTCGACAGCTGTGCTGGAGAAGATGATCGAGCTGGCGAAGAAAGCCGATACAGAGGGGGTTATTCCGATCGTTGTTTCAGAATATGAAACAAGGCTGGCAAATGCGGAGAATCTTGTCGCAAGAGTGGAAGCGGGAGATACATCCGTCACACAGGATATGATCGATGAGAGCTGGAACTCTCTTATGGAGATTCTGCAGTACCTGGAGTTTAAGCAGGGGGATAAGAGAGATCTTGAGAGCGCGATTGAGTTTGCAGAAGGTCTTGATATGAATGATTATGAAGACAATGAGAAAAAGACGGTATTCCTTGAAGCTTTAGAAGCGGCAAAAGCTGTTAGAGATGATGAGAATGCAATGCAGAAAGAAATTACAGCGGCCTGGAAAGCGCTCATTAAAGCGTCGTCGGAATTGAACCGTAAGATGGCGGATATGACAGATCTTAAGAAAGTGATCGCATGGATGGAGACGCTGGATCTGGATAAATATCTGGAAGCGGGGCAGCAGGAATTCAAGGAGGCTCTTGAAGCTGCCAAGGCAACGGCAGAAAATATCCTGGCGACACAGACTGAAGTGGACGATGCATGGAAAGCACTTATGGATGCTGGAAGCGCCCTGAGACTGAAGCCGGATAAGGGAGTTCTTGACGAACTGCTCCAGGCTGCAGAGAAATATCTGACAGATGAGACCTCATATGAGCAGGCGGCGTTTGCGTCATTCAGGGCTGTATATGCAGAGGCAGAAGCAGTCTTTATGAATGATCAGGCAACTGCCGATGAAGTGAGCACTGCTGTGGAGAAACTGACGAGTGCGGCGGCAGAACTTGAGAACAGTCCGGCTGAGCCGGAGGAGCCGGTAAAGGATGATACAGAGGATGCAGGACAGGAAGTGACGACAGGCGGAGATGAAAGTACTGTACTCGGAAGTGAAGGGACGACAACAACAGAAAATACCGCATCAGAGAACACGGATGATGTGAAGGTTGTCGCGAAAGCTGAACCGGCTCAGACAGCGGAGAAATCTGATGGAACCACGACGACAGTTAAAGTTCCTGCAGCAGCGGGCGGAACGACTGTGACTGCGACGTCAAAAGCGGTAAAGACCGGAGACACGGCAGACTTTATGTATCTTATAGTGCTGCTGGGAGCGTCAGTATGCATCGCATCTGCGGCGGCGGTTAAGAAAGTGTCAGGCAGGAGATGATCAGGCAGGCATATAGCTTCGATGAAGCGCCGCGATAGGTGAAAATTAAAGATAAAAAATAAGAGGATGCTTTAGCGTCCTCTTATTTTATGTCTGAAGCAGGGATTATTCTTCTGAACTCTCTGCTGTTCCGTCCTCTGTGTCGTCAGCAGCAGGAGCAGCATGGACTCCTGTGATCGTTACGACAGTTGCCTCCGGATCAGTTGTCAGATCCAGCCCCTCTGTATGTGCGATCGGAAGATCGCATACCCGGAGAGTATCTCCAACTTTCAGGTCTCCTACATCAACTTCTACTTTATCTACCAGTGCTGACGGCAGTGCTTTGAATGCGATCTCATGCAGCATCTGCTGCGGAACTCCGGCAACGAGTTTCTCAAGGTTGACCAGATGCACTTCTGCAGTAGAATGTACCTGCTCGCCTTTTACAAGTGCCTGGAAATCAATCTCATCGATACAGCCTTTCAGCGGATTATAATCAACTTCCTTGATCAGTGCGTCGTATGTCCGGCCTTCCAGCTCCAGCATAACCTGTCCGCCTTTACCCTCTTCCTTGAGCAGACGCTCAACTGCGCCCTTCTCCATCTTGAGAGGTATGGTCTCTTCCATCTCACGGCCGAAAATACTGCCCGTAACAAATCCCTCACGTCTAAGTTTCTTGGCTTTGATTGTCATGTCTCTTCTTTCAGCTTTTAAAGTATTCATTTATCTTTTCCTCCAATCACTGAATCTCGCTTAGCAGCCTTCAACTTTGCGATTATGTCCACCGAGGTGAACGTAAGACAAATAGGTGTTGTTAAGTGTATTTCTTTGTTACACGTATATTATAGCACTGCTTGTCAAGGGGGGGATGAAAAAAGTGTGAAAAAAGTCCGGCGGGGATATCGGATACATTTCGCTCCGCCGGACTCTGTCACTTTATTCCGAATAACGGATCCGCTCGATCAGGCTCAGCCGCTCTCAATCCTTGACAGAAAAACAGACCGGGATTAAAATAGCAGTGTATTGTTATAAAAATAACAAAAATCAATCAAATTATATGGCAGGAGGACACGGCTATGGCAAATATTCTGATCAGCCCAGGCAAATATGTGCAGGGCGCGGGAGAAATGAAGAATCTCGGGAAATATGCGGAGAAATATGGGAAAAAGGCGCTTGTTATCATCACGGCATCCGGATATAAGAGATGCGGAGCAGCTGTGGAAGAAGGCTTTCGTGACAGCGGCGCGGAGCTCGTGTTTGACTATTTTAACGGAGAGTGCAGCAAGAAGGAGATCAGCCGCCTGACAGCGGTCGTAGAGAAGGAAAACTGCGATATGGTGATCGGCATCGGCGGAGGCAAGATCCTGGATACGGCAAAGGCGGTGGCGTATTATAAATCGGTTCCGGTCCTGGTGTGCCCTACCATTGCATCGACGGACGCCCCGTGCAGCGCGCTTTCTGTGATCTATACGGATGAAGGTGTGTTTGAGGAATATCTGTTCCTGCCGGCCAATCCGAATATGGTGCTGATGGATACGGAGATCATCGCAAAATCTCCGGTCAGGCTGACGGTATCCGGTATGGGAGACGCGCTGGCAACTTACTTTGAGGCGCGGGCATGCCAGAGGAGCGGCGCTGTGACGTGTGCGGGTGGAAAAGTGACTTCTGCCGCGATGGCTCTTGCAAAACTTTGCTTCGACACTTTGATGGATGAGGGAGTGAAGGCGAAGCTGGCGCTGGAAGCAGGTGCCTGCACTCCGGCGGTGGAGAAGATCATCGAAGCGAACACGCTGCTGAGCGGCATTGGGTTCGAGAGCGGCGGACTGGCGGGGGCACATGCCATCCACAACGGCTTTACAGTGCTGGAGGAGTGCCATCACATGTATCATGGAGAAAAGGTCGCGTTCGGAACGATCACACAGCTTGTCCTGGAGAATATTCCGGCGGAAGAACTGGAGGATATTATCGACTGGTGTATTGAACTGGGACTTCCGGTCACACTCAAGGAACTGGGAATTGAGGAGGCGACGGACGAAAAGCTGATGGCTGTGGCTGAGGCGGCGTGCGCCGAGAGTGATACGCTTCATAATATGCCTTTTGAAGTGACTCCGGATACAGTGTGCGCGGCGATCAGGGCGGCGGATGCGTACGGAAGATACTTTCTGGGCGAGTAGCCTGAGATGAGAAAGACGATTTTTTACCGGATCCTGTTCTATGCCGCCGGGCTTCTCGTCCTTGCCCTCGGACTGACCCTGAACACGAAAACAGGGCTGGGCGTATCGCCTATCATTTCGGTGGCTTTCAGTATCTCGGAGATTTTCGACCATAATTTCGGCAATATGACACTGGCGCTGTACAGTGTCTTCGTTGTGATCGAGATGATCCTGCACCTGATCCGCGACCGCAGATACTCGAAGGAGGCGGACGGAGTGCTGGCTCATGCCGGGAAAAAGGATCTGAAGCTGATCCTTCTGATGGACTTTCTCCAGATCCCTCTGAGCATTGTCTTTACCCGTTTCCTGAACGTATTCTCCGCGGTGATCCCGAATCTTTACTCGGAGGGGAAGAGTTCGGCGGGAGAGCTGGCCGTCCGGGTGGTCTTTCTGATCATTGCCATTATCCTGACCGGGATTGGCGCGGCGATGTCGCTGAATATGCGGATCGTGCCGAATCCCGGCGACGGGATCGTGCAGGCGATCGCGGACACGGTACATAAGAGTGTGGGATTTACAAAGAACTGTTTTGACCTGACGAATATTACGATCACCATTGTCTTGAGCTTTGTATCCGCCGGACATCTGGTGGGCGTCGGCGTGGGAACGCTCCTTGCCATGATCGGCGTAGGGCGGACCGCATCGTTATCATGAAGGACGGCGTGATCCAGCAGGTAGGAAAGCCGATGGAGCTCTATGACCATCCGGTAAATCAGTTCGTAGCAGGATTTATCGGCTCTCCGCAGATGAACTTCTTCGACGTGACCGTCTCAGGAGATACGGTGAGATTCAGCGATGGAAATACGATCATTCTGTCGGAAGGAATGCAGAAGAAGCTGAACGGACGCCAGGGGGCGATGGTGCTCGGCATCCGCGGCGAGGATATCAAGGTGGACGCGCAGAATATGGAGCTGAACAGTGAAAACAGGCAGCACGCTGTGATCACTGACACAGAGGTCATGGGAAATGAGAACAACCTTTACTTCAGCTTCGGAGGGACGCAGGCAGTGGCAAGAGTATCAAAATATGAGATCAGCCAGATCGGCGATCAGATCGAGTTCGTGCTCATGCCGTCAAAGATGCATTTCTTTGACAAAGAGACAGGAGTTAATTACACAGAAATGTGATCTGCGGACAGCAGACAGAAAGGTCAGAGATTAAACATATCCCGTGGCAGATGCGGTCCGCAGTGCCGCGGGAATACAAAACAGATACGGAGGCAGTATGAAAAGACATAGATTACATTTAAAAGCGCCGGATAACTGGGTGAATGATCCAAACGGCTTTATATACTACAAGGGATACTACCATCTGTTTTATCAGTATTTTCCTTACGGTCCCCGCTGGGGAACCATGCACTGGGGGCACGCTGTAAGCAGAGATCTGGTAACATGGGAGCACAAAGGGATCGCTCTATATCCCACAGTGCGCGAGGACAGTAACGGATGCTTCTCGGGAAGCGCCATAGAGGAAGACGGAAAACTGTATCTTGTCTATACAGGTGTGAGGTACGAGGTGGTGAATCCGGAGGATCCTCATACTTGTCTGGATGAACAGTTCGAGTCAGCACAGCTTATGATATCCTCGGAGGATGGCTTCCACTTTGACAATGAGAACGGCAAAGAAGTTATCATCCCGCCGGTCACAGATCCGGCGGTCGGAGACCGCACACACACGAGAGATCCGAAGATCTGGAGAGGAAAGGATGCCTGGTATCTCATTCTCGGAAGCACGGTGGAAGAAAAATATGGAGAAGTCCTGTTCTACCGGAGCGAGGATCTGCATACATGGACATACGTCAATAAAGCATGGAAGGGGCCAGATTACGGATGGATGTGGGAGTGCCCGGATCTATTCGGGACAGAAGGCGGAAATGTGCTTATGGTCTCTCCGATGGGGATTCTGAAAAACGGGGAGAAAGAAAGAAACCAGTCCGTCTGTTTCCCGGTGGAGTTCGATGAGGCCTCCTGCGGGCTTGAGATCCCGGATCAGTATCAGTTCACAGATTACGGAATGGATCTGTACGCACCTCAGACGACGCTGGACGCGGAAGGCAGAAGAGTGATGGAGGCATGGATCCGAATGCCGGAGATCACGAAGGACGGCTGGATCGGGATGTTCTGTTCGCCCCGTGTTGTAGAGAGAAAGGACGGACATATCTATTTCCGTATGCACCCGAATATCAGATCGGCTTATTCTGAAGAGATCAAAGACTGTTCCGAGGCGTCCGATGACGGATACATGGCCGTGTTCGAACTGGAAGAAGGAGAAAAGGCAGATATCGGCGGCTTCCTTATCGAGAGAAGGGACGGACGAATCCGTGCGGACCGGACTTCAGTATATCCTTCTTTTGAAGGAGCGCATCTCGTATCCGAGACTCCGGAAATCCGGGAGGGATGCCGCCTGGAAGTGCTGGTGGATGAGAATTTGATCGAGATTTATATCAATGACGGAGAATATGTGATCAGCAATGCAGTGTACGGGATCGGAAAGGCGATCACGGTGAGCGGAGCAAATACAATACAGCTGTTTACAATGGCTGAATAACTCATACAAACCGGATGTGGCAGGATATATTTCTGCCGCATCCTCATTTTTTTATAAATTTTTGAAATAAGTGAAAGGATTCCTCTCTCCGCATCGTATTAGTAGTGAAACAGTAAAATACAGGTGTACACAGTCTGCTGTGTGGTATAGAATAAGAGGAGGAATCGGTATGAAGAAGATTACAGCAGGAATTCTGACAGCGGCTTTGGTTATCGCCCTCGGAGGGGCAACAGTATCTGCAGTCGGTCTTGGACAGGCGGAGAGAGGATCTGACGTGCAGGACAGAACACAGGAGCAGCTTTATAAGAACGGAGACGGCATCTGCGACTATCATGAAAACGGCGCCTGCCCTGCGGATTCGGATGGAGACGGCATCTGGGATTACCGGGAGAATGTTTCCGGTACGGCGGATGCGGCATATGGATCTGGCGTCTGCGGGAACGGATGGCATCATTTGTCCGGCAGCGGAAATGGATCCGCCCATGGGTACGGACATGGTCATGGCTGCAGGTAAGGCCGGTAAAGGCAGGCGGTAAGTGCATCCGGGATATCTGCCATGGGAGAAAATATGGCTGAGAAGCCGAGACTGACGGAAACGGGGAAAAGGTATGAAGAGTGAGGAAGAAGCCGGCAGGGCCATTGAGCAGTATGCGGACATGGTCCGCCGGATCTGCATGATCCATTTGAAGAATTATGAGGATGCGGAGGATATATTTCAGACAGTGTTTCTGAAGTATGTCCTCCGTTCTGAGCCCTTTGACAGCCCGGAACATGAGAAGGCGTGGATCATCCGGGTCACGGTCAACGCCTGCAGGGATCTGCTGAAAAGCTTTTTCCGCAGCAGGACAGTAGCTCTGGATCAGCTGATCGAAAAGCCCCAGGACATGCCGGAAGACCATTCGGATATACTGGAAGCAGTGCTGAAACTGCCTGCCAGGTTCCGGGACGTGGTGTACCTGCATTACTACGAAGGATATTCCGCCCCGGAGATCGGCAGGATCCTGAAGAAAAATACGAATACAGTATATACACTTCTGGCACGTGCCAGACAGCTCCTGAAAACCAGACTGGAGGGGGTGATCGAGGATGAGTAACCGGATCAGAGATGCTTTCGACGACGTTCACGCGGAGAAGGAATTGAAAGAACATACAAAAGAATATCTCCGGAGAAAAGTTTATCAGAGGAAGAGGACGCTGTGGACGGCTCCGGTCCGCGCGGCAGCGGCGGCAGTCTGCCTTTTCCTTGTCGTCCTCGCCGGAGGATCCTGGCTGTATCTGGTGCCCACTGCCTATATCAGCATCGATATCAATCCATCTCTGGAACTGGGAGTCAACCGTTTCGACCGGATCGTATCAGTGGAAGGGTTTAACGATGACGGAGTCAGGCTGGCGGAGCAGCTGGATATCAAATATATGGATTACAATGACGCTCTGGAACAGATCCTCTCGGATCAGAGCGTGGAGGACTATCTGGCCGGCAATGATCTGCTCTCGGTCACCGTTGTGTGCAACAACGAGGCGAAGAACAGCGAGATACTGGAACATGTGGAGAGCTGCACCGCATCCCACAGCAGTGTCAGCTGCCATTCCGGCAGCACGGAGGAGATGCACGACGCTCATGAGGCAGGGCTCTCTTTCGGAAAGTACCGGGTATATCTTGAGCTGAAAGAGCTGGATCCGGACATAACCCCGGATGATATAAGAGACCTTTCCATGCGGGAGATCCAGGACAGGATCGATTCGCTCTCAGGTGAGGACAGCGCTTCTTCTGATGAAAATACAGATGTGCCGGAAAGCACGGGCGTGTCTGATGATACGGACGGAGAAGGCGGACATCATTCGGAGGAACACGAAGGCGGACAGGAAAACCGTCACAGACATAACTGATAAAGGAGAGTTTGGCAGGATGACAAAATTTGAAGAATTCGAGAATATTATCGCCCGTCTGCGGGCACCGGACGGCTGTCCGTGGGACCGCGAACAGACCCACATGAGCCTGAAGAAGCCGTGCATCGAGGAAGCGGCGGAAGTGATCTGCGGGATCAATATTCTGGATCAGACCGGGGACCCGGACAATCTGAAGGAGGAACTGGGGGACCTGCTCATGCAGGTGGTGATGCATGCTCGGATCGCGGAGGAAGAGGGCTATTTCACCATGGACGACGTGATCCAGACGATCATCGACAAGATGATCCGCCGGCATCCGCATGTGTTTGGTGAGGCGGTTGTCTCTGATTCGGGCGAAGTGCTGACAAAGTGGGATGAGATCAAGAAGCAGGAGAAAGCCGGGAAAGAATGGACCGAGGATTACCTGCCGGCAGCGTTTGAAGAGGCGAAGGAGCTGATCGACGCGGCTGCGGAACGGAAAGGATTCGGGAAATATCTGCCTGTGCAGGATGACGGTGAGTAATGAATGCCTGTGGACAGGCTGCAGAGCTGTAAGATTTGATGTTTAACCGGGGAGACGGCATGCGGGATGCCGCCTCCCCGGTCTTCTGCTTAAAGAGACTTTTAGTTCGGCAAATTGATCTTTACGGATGGATCGCATCATCCATTTGATCTTTTCAGATGGATCACGAATGTGTGAAAATCTTCTTTCATAAGAGGAACTGTAACTCCGATCTGCATGAGTTCGTCCCCGCCGTATGTTTCTCCGGTTTTTATGTCTATATAGTCAGCATCAGGGGAAAGACCGAGGAGACGGAACCTTCCATGGGAGCACAGTGGATTGAAGAACTTTTGGAAGACTACAGCCAGGCATTCATCCTCTGTCACGGCAGACCACATGACGTAGTTATCGTTTGGCACATCGTGTCGGAAAAAGGTCCCGTCAAGGAGTCTGGAGCGCTCCTCTTTATGTTCTTCCGTCTGGCGGCGGATCGCTTCTTTTTCATCTTCGGTACATTTTGTCAGATCCAGCTCATAACCGAGATTGAAAAGCCTTGCTGCCTGATACCGCGTGTCCAGGGGCGTGATCCTTCCGGTCTGGTGATTCGGAGTGATGCTCACATGGGCTCCGATCACTTCCGGCGGATAGATCAGGCTGAAGCCGGACTGGATCAGGGTACGGTCGAATGCATCTGTGTTGTCGCTTGCCCAGTTCTGGGATACATAGTACAGCATACCCGGATCAAATCTGGCGCCTCCGCTGGAACAGCCCTCAACGAGCAGGTCCGGATAGCTGGTTTTAAGCCATTCAAGAATATCATATAAACCGAGAATATATCTATGGAAAGTTTCTCCTTTCTTTTCTGGCGGCAGAAGAGCTGAATTCACCTCCGTGAGCGGTCGGTTCATGTCCCATTTGATATAGTCGATTTCCCCGTCCCGGAGATACGAGTCCAGCATGTCCTTCAGGTAAGTCCGCACATCTTCACGGGTCAGATCCAGAAGGTATTCGTGCCTTCCTTCTGTCAGTCCATATCCCGGGATGTGGAGCGCCCAGTCAGGATGCTTTTCGTAGAGACCGCTCTTTTGGCTGACTGCTTCGGGTTCAAACCAGAGACCGAATTTCAGTCCGTTTTGGCGGACGATCTCTGCCGCTGCATGAATGCCGCCCGGAAGCTTCTTATCATTGCAGATCCAGTCTCCCATGGAGATGCGGCTGTCATTGCCTGCACGGAACCACCCGTCATCGAGGACGAAGAGCTCCATTCCCAGTTTCCTGGCAAGGGCGGACTGCTCTTCGATCTTTTCAAGGCTTACGTCATAGTACATGCCCTCCCAGGAGTTGAGGAGTATGGGGCGTTCCTTCCCTGCATAAGACTTCGGGAACAGGTGGCGGCGGTACAGTGTGTGGAAGTTCTGGCTCATGGTGTTGAGCCCTCTGCCGCTGTAGTTCAGGACTGCCTCCGGTGTGAAGAAGGTCTCTCCGGGGGAGAGTTCCCAGCAGAATGTTTCCGGGTGGATCCCGATCTGGGCGCGGATATTGCCGAACTGATCGCATTCTGTCTGGGCAAGGAAGTTCCCGCTGTAGATCAGATGAAATCCGTAGACTTCCCCTTTTTCTTCAGATGTATCCGGTGACATCAGCGCGAAGAAGGGCTGATACTGGGGACTGCTGCTCCCGCGCACACTTTCCGTCTTCTGGACGCCGTGATGGACCCGAAAGCGGAATCTTCCGGCTTCTTTCGCGTGAGTGCCATAGAGGGAGAGAAAATCATATTCTTTCGCGGGCAGCTCCAGGGAGAGGCTCAGCACATTCTGAAGCTTCAGGATATGATCTCCGATATTTTCAAACTTCTGATGCCGGAGGATCACACTCTCATCGCCGATGATCGTGTAATAGGATGTGATCCTCAGCCTTGCCGGGGAATCCTCGTACGTGATCTCCAGAGTTTTTGCTTCTGCTGCGGATGCGGTGACGGAAGGCAGGCCGGGGATCTGCGGTTTCCCGTCTGTGATTTTCAGGCCGCAGAAGACCGGATCTGCGCAGGGACTGGATCTTTGACATCCTGTCAATGGAGGGGAATCCGACCAGCCAGTATTTCCGCGCCAACGGGATCCTGTATCAGATCATGGCGCAGCTTTTTGCGGATATCGGCTTCAGTGAAGAAAACTGGGGAAAGAATTCTGTTGCGGACGAAGTGAAATTCTATCTTGATACGAACTATGCGGAGAAGATCGTGCTCAAAGATGTGGCGAGATCATTCGGAATCCATCCGAATTATATGACAAGGACCTTTCACGAAAAATTCGGAGTCTCGCCCAAGAAATACCTTATGGATCTGAAATTGAAGAAAGCCTGCCGGCTGCTGACGACGACGACCCTGTCGATCGCCGTGATCTCAAGTTCCCTGGGGTTTGACGACCAGCTGGCTTTTTCGCGGATCTTCAGGAAGGAGTACGGGAATGCTCCGTCGGAGTATCGGAAGAAGACCAGGGGGGAGATAATGGATGAGACAGAACAGATGAAATGAAGAAAGTGAACAGAGAAAGGAGCATATCAACATCTTGTGATGAGATATGCTCCTTTTCAGATAAGACAGATGCTGTCCGGTTTTAATCGTCTTCTTCGATCAGATAATATTCTGCGGAGAACGGCGCCAGAGTAAATTCAAACGCGCCTTTATCCGGTTTCAATATCTTTGCGGTATCGGACACACTGCCGCCGTATCCCTGTCGCTCGCTGGTGAAAAGTCTGCGGAGGCCTGCCGCATCAGGGATCTCCAGTTTATAATTGGCCTGTTCGATGCCGGAGAAGTTAAAGATCGCGGCGATACGCTCCTTTTTCCCGGCACGTTCGAAGGCATAGATGCACTGCTCTTCCGCATGGCAGTCCAGCCACCGGAAGCCGTCCCCGTCATAGTCTTTTTCAAAGAAGGCGGGATGCTCCAGATAGAAATGGTTCAGGTCTGTCATAAACCGGTGAAAATCCTGATGTGCCGGATAGGTCAGCAGCCCCCAGTCCTGTTCCCGCTTCTCATCCCACTCCCGGAAATGGCCGATCTCATTTCCCATGAAGTTGAGCTTCTTCCCGGGGTGGGCGTACATATACATATAGAATGCCCGCGCCTGGGGGAACTTCATCTCATAGTCTCCGAACATTTTCTGGAGGATGGTCGCCTTTCCGTGGACGACTTCATCGTGGGAGAGAGGGAGCAGGTAGTTGGAGTCGTAGTAGTAGGCCATGGAAAAGGTGAGTTTGTGATAGCAGCCGCCGCGGAACAGCGGATCCGTGCGGAAATAATCCAGCGTATCATTCATCCACCCCATGTCCCACTTGTAGTCAAAGCCAAGCCCGCCGTTCTCCGGAGATTCGGTGACGCCCGGGAAACTGGTGGAGTCCTCGGCGGCCAGGATGGCGGAAGGGTGGAGCTTCTTAAGGCCCCGGTTCATGTTCTTCAGAAATTCTACTGCATTTGAATTGACGCCCCGCTCCGGTGTTCCCTGCCAGTAGATGGCGCGGCTGATCGCGTCCATCCGAAGCCCGTCCATGTGAAATTCTGTGAGCCAGTAGTTGGCGGCGGACTGGAGAAAGCTTCTTACCTCTCCCCGGGAGTGCATGAAGTTGCAGCTTCCCCACTCGCTCTGTCCGACTGCGGCATGGGGATATTCATATAACGCCGTGCCGTCATAATTCGCCAGGGCATAGTAGTCTACCGCGAAATGTACGGGCACGAAATCCAGGATGATGCCGATGTTGTTCCGGTGGCAGGCGTCGACAAATGCCTTCAGCTGGTCTGCTGTCCCGTATCTGGAAGTAGGGCTGAAAAATCCGGTTCCCTGGTATCCCCAGGACTCGTCGCTGGGGTATTCTGTGAGCGGCATGATCTCCAGATAATTGTAGCCGTTCTCCTTCAGGTAGGGAATCAGGATATCCGCCATTTCTTCATAGTTATACCATGCATCCGGCTCATCGGAAGGCTTGCGGAAGGAACCGAAGTGGATCTCGTAGATATTCAGAGCTTCCTTGAGACGGCTGGTGCGCTTTTTCATCCAGGCGGAGTCGTGAAAGCGGAAGGTATCCGTTTCCCGGATGATGGACGCTGTATTCGGGCGCAGTTCCATCCCGTATCCGTAGGGATCGCAGTGGTCAATGAACTGTCCGGATTTATCGTAGATCCGGTACTTGTACATCATGCCCGGTCTGGCGTCCTCCGCCGTGAATTCCCAGAAGTTTCCGTCGTGGACCTTCTCCATGGGACTCTCCTCCCATTCATTAAATTCTCCGATGACTGAGATCTTCGACGCGGACGGAGCGAAGGTGCGGAATGTCACGCCGGCGTCTGTCACATGTGCGCCGAGATATTTGTACGCATCGAAAACTTTTCCCGTGTAGAATCCATAAAAATCCATAGTTTACCTCCTATTTAAAATTAATAGACAGTAGTCGTTTTTTTATCGTATAATAAGAATAAGCTTGAAAGAGACTGATGTCCACCGACAATATAGACGATGCGTTGGAAAAGCAACTTTTCGGAAAGAATGTCGGTTAAAATATTCTCCCGGCGTCTGCCGGAAGCAGCACGGGAAAACATTTTGAGGGGAGGATACAGATGGATCTGAGGATAGAAAAAACGGAGAGGGCGATCAAGAATGCCTTCATAGAACTTCGTGCAAAAAAACCGCTGGAGAAGATCACGGTGAAGGAGCTGTGCGCGGAGGCGTGCATCAACAAATCTACATTTTATTCCCATTATGCGGATATTTATGCTTTGTCCGAGGCGATTGAGCGGGAGACAGTCCTGTCGATCATCGACAGCATTAAAGACCTGAAAGACGAATTCTTTGACAATACAGCAGGGGTTACACGGGCGCTCTGCCTGGCGTTCCTGTCTCAGGTCTCACTGATCCGGATCCTGTTTTCGGGGAAGGAGCAGAATCATCTGGCGAACCAGCTGGACCGGGAGCTGAAGAAAGTGATCTTCCGGAAAAATCCCGAATATGAAAAGGATATTGAGAAGAATATTATCCTGTCCTACTGCATACAGGGGGCATACCACGCATATCAGAACAACCCGGAGGCAGACACAGAGACCTTTGTGAGGACGATCGAGGAGATCGTAAAATGTCTGCAGCCGATCCTGTGATGGATCAGAAATGGGCGCGGCGACACTGCTTTCTGTATGTTCTTGACAGAAAAGAGAGAGAAGTTTATACTGAAAAAGTAAAAAAACAGGGGAGCTTGTAAACAGGCTGAGAGGAAGTTGTGAACTTCGACCCGGGAACCTGATTTGGATAATGCCAACGTAGGAAGAAAGATGAGATTTCAGGAGATGGCAGAGTCCGTCTCCTTTTCTTTTTGTACGGTCAAAAGATTATTCAGAGGTTAGACTTCTGAGAGAAGGCCAAAGTTATGGTTCCATATAAAAACAGAATACAGACCACAGTTGAGAGTGAGCCAACGGGTTCATGAAGGGGTGCACCACCACGGGTGTATTACTTCATGAACCCTTTTTTATTCTATGGGTGGCAGTGATTCTGGAAAGGAGAGGAAGATGATTGTAAATGGAGAGAAGGCGGCCTGGGAGGACGGTCTGACAGTCGGGAGGCTGCTGGAAACAAGAAATTACCGGACAGACCGGGTAGCCGTGGAAAAGAACGGAGAGATCGTTCCAAAGAAAAATTATCCCACAGAAGAGATCCTGGAAGAGGATCGGATCGAGATCGTCAGTTTTGTAGGAGGAGGCTGATCTTATGGAGAAAAGGATCCCATCCAGGGAAGAACTGCAGAATGCCCTGCTTGCCCGGTGTACCAGGGAAGAAGTGGAGAAGCTGAGAAATGCAGAGGCAGCGGTGGCCGGTCTTGGAGGCCTGGGTTCTCATGTGTCTGTGTTTCTGGCCAGAGCAGGAGTGGGACATCTCCACCTTGTTGACTTTGATAAGGTGGATATGTCCAACCTGAACCGGCAGCATTATTTTATCTCTCACCTGGGCATGGATAAGACAGAAGCTCTGAAAGAACAGCTTCTTCAGATTAATCCATGGCTGGATATTAAGACCAGCTGTGAAAGGGTCACAGAAGAAAATATCCCCAGGCTTTTTCAAAATGCGGATATTATCTGTGAAGCTTTTGACAGGCCGGAAAATAAAGCCATGCTGGTCAACAGCTGTCTGGAGCTTTTTCCTGAAAAACCGCTGGTCTGCGCCAGCGGTATGGCCGGCTTTGGAAGGAGCAATGCCATAGTCACCAGACAGGTGGGAAAAAATTTTTATCTCTGCGGAGACGGAGTTTCCGGACTCAAGGAAGGACAGGGACTGGCAGCGCCCAGGGTGGCTCTGTGCGCTGCCCATGAGGCAAACCTGATCCTGGAACTGATACTGCAGTGAAGGTCCGGCCCCGGGGAAGAGAAAGCCAGGCTCCCCGGATGGAGGGGAAGAAACTTCTGAAACAGGAGAAAAGAAAACAAAAAAGAAAACTAAGAAATGAGGGAAGAGAAATGAACCATACAAAAGACACTTGGAAAATCGGAAACCATGAATTTACTTCCAGATTTATTCTGGGATCCGGAAAATATTCTCTGGATCTGATAAAGGCAGCGGTAGAGCAGGCGGAAGCCCAGATCATTACCCTGGCTCTTCGCCGGGTAAATGAAGGGGGCGCCGCCAATATCCTGGATTATATCCCCCAGGGTGTCAGTCTTCTGCCAAATACTTCAGGAGCCAGAGACGCTCAGGAGGCAGTGCGGATCGCCAGGCTTTCCAGAGAAGTCTGCGGCAGCGATCTGGTAAAGATCGAGATCATGCGGGATACCAGATACCTTCTTCCGGACAACCAGGAAACCATTAAAGCTACAGAGATCCTGGCAAAAGAAGGATTTACCGTTATGCCCTATATGTACCCGGATCTCAATGCCGCCAGAGATATGGTCCAGGCAGGAGCCGCCTGTATCATGCCCCTGGGAGCGCCGATCGGCTCCAACAAAGGTCTGTGCACCAGAGAATTTATCCAGATCCTCATTGACGAGATCGATCTGCCTATTATCGTAGACGCCGGTATCGGAAGACCTTCCCAGGCCTGCGAGGCTATGGAAATGGGGGCTGCGGCAGTGATGGCCAATACCGCTATTGCAACAGCGGGAGATGTGCCTCTTATGGCAGACGCCTTCCGTAAGGCTATAGAAGCAGGAAGAGAGGCTTACCTTTCCGGACTGGGAAGAGTTATGGAAAAAGGAGCCAGCCCTTCATCACCCCTTACAGGATATCTTCAGGACTAGGAGGCAGAGACAATGAGTCAGGAAAATCACGTAAATGAAAGTATCATCAATGAGGAAGTAAAAGAATTTCTGGAAAAAGGAAAGCGGACGGATCACATGAAATATCTGCCGGATATGGAAGCGATCCAAAGTGATGTGATGGACAAAGTCCGGGAGGCTGCCAGAAATTATGACTACAGTCTGTATACAGAAGCAGATGTGAGAAGAGCTCTTTCCCATGACTACAAGACACCGGAAGACTTTAAGGCTCTCCTTTCGCCGGCGGCTCTTCCTCTTCTGGAGGAGATCGCCCAGTGCGCCCAGAAGGAGACCAGAAAGCACTTCGGCAATTCCATTTATATGTTTACCCCTATCTACATAGCAAATTACTGTGAAAACTATTGTATATACTGCGGGTTTAACTGCCATAACAGGATTAAAAGAGCCCAGCTCACCTATGAAGAGATTGATAAGGAAATGGCGGCTATCGCCAAATCCGGTCTTCAGGAGATCCTGATCCTGACAGGAGAGAGCCGGAAAAAATCCACAGTAGAATATATCGGAGAGGCCTGCAAGATCGCCAGAAAATATTTCAGGGTCATCGGTCTGGAGGTTTATCCTATGAATTCCGATGAATACGCCTACCTTCATAAATGCGGGGCAGACTATGTCACGGTCTTCCAGGAAACTTATCATGCAGACAAATATGAGACCCTCCATCTGGCAGGTCATAAAAGGATCTACCCTTATCGTGTCAACGCCCAGGAGAGAGCTCTTATGGGCGGTATGAGGGGAGTAGCCTTCGGCGCCCTTCTGGGACTGGACGATTTTCGGAAAGACGCTTTTGCCACAGGTATGCATGCCTGGTATCTCCAGAAAAAATATCCCCAGGCAGAGATTTCTTTCTCCTGCCCGAGACTTCGTCCTATTATTAACAACGATAAGATCAACCCTATGGACGTCCATGAGGCCCAGCTTCTTCAGGTAGTCTGCGCCTATCGACTGTTTATGCCTTTTGCAGGGATCACCATCTCTACAAGAGAGTGCGCAAGAGTAAGGGATAACCTGGTAAAGATCGCCGCCACCAAGATTTCCGCCGGAGTCAGCACCGGTATCGGCGAGCATGTAGAAGAGCTGGAAGATAAGGGAGACGCTCAGTTTGAGATCTCAGACGGACGGTCTGTCCAGGAAGTCTATGACAGCCTGCTGGGAGAAAATCTCCAGCCGGTTATGGCGGAGTATGTCTATGTGTAGAGAAGAAATAAAGACCATGGAGACAGAAAAAGACCTCTGGTCCCGGATAACTGTGGTTACCAGCCGGAAACTTGCTGTCCGTCCTTTTCTGGACCAGATAGAGTTCTTATGCAAAAAGGGGCCGGAGAGGATCCTGCTAAGAGAAAAGGATCTGGATCTGCCGGAATATGAGAAACTTGCAGAAGAAGTAAAAGAAATCTGTGACAGATACCAGGTACCTTTTTACTGTCATACCTACAGAGAGGCGGCGGTAAAAACAGGGGCCCGGGGACTTCATCTCCCTCTGCCTGTCTTCCGGGAGACTGGAAGACAGGGACTGGCTCCAGAGATAGTTCTGGGCTGTTCTGTCCACAGTATTCAGGAAGCCCGGGAGGCGGAAGCACTGGGAGCGGATTATGTGATCGCCGGGCATATTTACGCTACAGACTGTAAGAAAGGCCTGCCGCCCAGAGGACTGGAGTTCCTGGAGGAGACGTGCCGGTCGGTTTCTCTGCCGGTATATGCCATCGGCGGGATCCGTCTGGAGTGGGAACAGATAGAAAACACCATGGCCGCCGGGGCCATGGGTGTATGTGTCATGTCCGGAGCCATGACCTGTGAATATTGATCATTAAAATAGGAGCTGCCTTATAAAACGATCTGAATTTTATAGGCTTTGCTAAAAAAATAAAAAAAATTAGCACTCGAAACTTGACAGTGCTAATAACAGATGCTATAGTACAACTAGAACAAAAGGAGAGGAACAAAAGGAACGAAGGAAACAGAAGAAAGGTTCCTGAAGGAGTTCCGAATCCGGAGTTGGTTAAGCTTGCAACACTTGAGACAACTTCAAGAGTGCTGATGGCAGCTGCGAAAGCAGCTCATAAAAACTTATTTCTAATGTTTCAATAATGGAAGGAGTAATGACTTATGTTAATGCCGAGTATTTTTGGAGAGAACTTATTTGATGATGACTGGTTTGATTTTGACAGAGATTTCTGGGGAAAAAAGAATCCGCTGTATGGTAAGAATGCAAAGAATATCATGAAGACAGATATCCGTGAGCATGATACAGGATATGAACTTGACGTTGATCTGCCGGGATTCAAGAAAGATGAGATCAACATCGAACTTGAGAACGGTTACCTGACCATTTCCGCTGCGAAAGGCCTGGATAAAGATGAGCAGGATAAGAAAGGCAAATACATCCGCAAGGAGCGTTATGCCGGCGCAATGCAGAGAAGCTTCTATGTAGGCGACGCTGTGACAGAGGAAGACGTCAAGGCGAAATTTGAGGATGGTATCCTGAAACTGAGCATCCCGAAGAAGGACGCAAAAGAAGTTGAGACGAAAAAGACCATCGCGATTGAGGGATGATCTTTCCCGAAAGGGCATAAAGCATAAGAAAAACATAAGAGAAGGATCCGGTGCGAGAGCGCCGGGTCCTTTTTTCGTGAATAAAACTTTCTCTGTCATTTTTTCTGGGCGGTGGTATAATAATTGCGGCAAGCGCAATTCGGACCGACTTGTCGGTCCGCCCCGCTTTGCGGGGATTATACCGGCAGCCCACGGCTTGAGAAGTAAATGCCGCTTTGCGGCGCTTCCTTCTCTGCGCACGTGGTATAATAATTGCGGCAGACACAGTTCGGACCGACCTGTCGGTCCGCCCCGCTTTGCGGGGATTATACCGGCAGCCCACGGCTTGAGAAGTAAATGCCGCTTTGCGGCGCTTCCTTCTCTGCGCACGTGGTATAATAATTGCGGCAGACACAGTTCGGACCGACCTGTCGGTCCGCCCCGCTTTGCGGGGATTATTTACATATTATGAAAGGAATGGTAGATTTGAGTCGACTGCATGGTTATATTCTGAAGCGTTATCTGCTTCTCCTTGTCGGGCTTTCGGTCATGGCATTCGGAGTAGCGTTTTCTATCAAGGCGAGCCTGGGGACGTCGCCGATCTCAAGCGTGCCGTATGTTGTCAGTCTGTTTACACCTTTGACGGTGGGGACAGCGACGATCGTCATGCATTGTGTTTTTATCGCACTTCAGATACTGATCCTGAGGAAAAATTATCATCCTATCCAGCTCATGCAGCTCCCGGTCGCATTTTTCTTCGGATATCTGACGGATTTCGGCGTGTGGGCGGTCCGCGGGATCTCATATCATGCGTACTGGCAGCAGTGGGGTCTCTGCCTGATCGGTATTTTTCTAGTGGCGGTGGGAGTAAGCCTGGAAGTGAAAGCGGGCGTCGTAGTGCTCGCCGGAGAGGGCGTAGTTCTTGCGATCTGCCGGGTGCTCCCGGTTAAATTCGGATATATGAAGGTGGGATTCGATGTGACGCTTGTTGTGATCGCATGTATCCTGTCCGTGGTATTTACAGGACATCTTCAGGGAGTGAGAGAGGGGACTGTAGCGGCGGCTGTCATGGTCGGCCTGATCGCCAAGCAGCTGGGCAGGCTGCTGTCACACTGGAAACTGGAAGGAGACCTGGAAGGAGAAGCATAATATGACGAAAGATATGACAAAGGGGCGCATCATCCCTCAGCTGACAGAGTTTACGATCCCGCTGGTGCTGGGAAACCTGTTCCAGCTCACCTACAATGCGGCGGATTCTGTGATCGTGGGGAAATTCGTGGGAGACGACGCACTTGCCGCGGTCGGTACGGCAGGACCGATCATGAATATGGTGATCTTGTTCATCAGCGGAATGTGCATGGGCGCCGGAATCCTCATGAGCACCCATTACGGAGCAAAAAAATACAATCTTCTGGAGCGGCAGATCAGTACATCAATGCTGGGCGGACTGGCTTTTTCAGCAGTGATCGCAATCCTTCTGATCCTGTTCGCTCATCCGCTGCTGGAGCTTCTGCAGGTTCCGGGAGATATCATTGAGGCGGCAAAGATCTATCTGCGGATCATTTTTGTGGGGCTGATCTTCACGTTTGTCTATAATTTCTTTTCGAATACACTGAGGGCGCTGGGGGACAGTAAGGTTCCGCTTTATTTCCTGATCGTCAGCGCATTCCTCAATGTGGTGGGGGACCTGTTCTTTGTCGTTGTCCTTAAGTGGGGCGTGCCGGGAAGCGCCGTGGCTACGGTGCTCAGTGAGGCGCTGTGCTGTCTCTGCTGTCTGGTCTATATTAAGAAGAAGGTGCCGCTCCTCTGTCTCGGAAGAAAATGGATGGTGTTTGACGGCTCGATCCTGTGGCGCACATTTAACTACGGCATTACGAGCGCCCTGCAGCAGATGTGCGTGCAGCTGGGCAAGATCTGCGTGCAGACGGTCGTGAATGTGCAGGGAGTCGCATTTATCGCGGCGTTCACTGCGATCAACCGGGTGGATGATTTCGCAATGACGCCTCAGCAGAATATCGCCCATGCGACGACTACATTCATGGCGCAGAACAGAGGAGCCGGGAAGATTGACAGGATGAAGCGGGGCTTCCTGTCGTCGATTATCCTTCAGGCGGTGTATACGACAGTGATCGCGGTGCTCGTGTTCTTCGGCTCGCGCCAGATCATGCAGCTGTTTGTGAGCGACGGCTCGGAGGAAGTCATCAGCCTGGGCGTGTCCTATCTCCAGCTGATCGCATTTATGTACTATATGCCGTCGGCGACCAACATCATACAGGGATATTTCAGGGGACTCGGCGATCTGAAAGTCACGCTGATCAGCACGATCCTGAATATGTCCGCGAGATTCGTGTCCGCATGGCTTATGATCCACGTCATGCACGGGGGCTTTGACCGGCTGGCCTGGGCGAACTTCTTCGGCTGGATCGCGATGCTTGCGTTCCAGATCCCGATGATCGCGACACGATGGAGGAAAGTGAAGTAATCCTCTGTGGATAACTTTTTATAACTCGTGTAAGTTTGTTGATAACCGGATTGTGTGCGGTCCGGCTGTTGTATCTGTAAATCTGATATGCTATTGTAGAGGCATCCGAAACTGTTCCTGGTTCGGATGCCTTTGTAATCTGAGAAAATCTTAAGCGGCCCGGAGATTCATCTTATTGAAGTTTCCGGCCATGCTCCGAAGTCCGGAGCGCATTCTGACAGCCTGAACAGTCAGGCTTCGGCGGACAGATCTGTCCGAACATTCCAAGGTTTCTGTTTTTTTTAAATGGGGAACGTGGTAAGATAGGAGGTAGATATATGGACAAAAGAAACAGTGAAAACTTTATAATGCTTCCCACCGTGGATTTCTGCTTTAAAGAATTGATGCAGAATCCGAAAGTCCGTCAGGGGTTTATTGCGGCGATCATGGGAAAAGATCCGAAGACGATAAGAAAGACAACACTTATTCCGAACGCCACAAAGAAAGAATCAAAAGATGCAAAGCTGGGGATTCTCGATGTGATGGTGGAGATGGAGGATGGATCAAAGGTCAATATGGAGATGCA
>ERZ1643246.931-NODE-931-length-34362-cov-6.837030_pt1 | contig 34362 bp, 42 predicted proteins | sample MGYA00579265_ERZ1643246 | MGnify/ENA primary metagenome ERZ1643246 (study PRJEB29033, sample SAMEA4952261) | chicken gut metagenome | biome: Broiler Chicken; feature: Gastrointestinal Tract; material: Caecum | place: Ireland | collected 2018 | study: Broiler...
AACGAGCGGAAGTGCCGCTCAATCATCCGTTATTGATGATTTTGCGACACTCCCCTTTATCAATTGCACATGGATAGCCTTCGTCAATCCTGAAATCTTTTTCCACCCATCTTCTTGATCCTTCGCCTGAACAAAATAGCCACCTCCCTGGGCTCTGCCGCCTTCCGCCACCATATTCTTATTCATCTGAAACCAGTCCACCAGATGCTCCCCTATTTTTTCAACTGTCATGCCATTTACAAGTGCAAAAGTCCTTTGGCTAGCCATACCGGTTCCTCCTTTTGTTAATATATAAATTATAAAACTCGTATCGTGTTTTGTCAACGCAATTAGCGTATATACCAGATTTTACTCCGCATATCATTTAGTATGTGAAGGGAGGTATAAACATGAGTTTTGGTGAACATCTGCGCACTTTAATTGAAGAACGAAATATAACTCAAAAAGAATTGGCCAAGCAGTTAAATATTGCCCCTTCTACTATTGGGAGCTATGTTCAGAATACACGGGAACCTGATTTCTCTACTTTGAAATTGCTGGCCCAGTATTTTCATGTTTCTATCGATTATCTCCTAGATAATCATACAGGAAACGGGCCTTCCCGAAATGAAAATGAACTGATACGAATTTTCCGTTCTCTGACAGAAGAACAACAGATAATCTGTATAGAACAATGTAAAGTATTTGTCCGTATAAATCACAGAGAAGAAACAGATGAGCCAAAACAGGGGCGGGCGCGACCCACATGAGTCACGCCCGCCCCTGAAATGCTGGACGGATCAGAAATTACAGCCACCGGCCTTTCATTTTTTCTTCAATATCCGCCCAGGCCTCTTCGTCTATCTCTTCCTGGCGGAACAGCTTTCTTTTATCCGCTTCTGTGATCTTCCGGATCACGCGGCAGGGATTTCCCGCGGCAAAGCTCCAGTCCGGAATATCCCTGGTCACCACACTGCCGGCTCCGATCACCACATGACTGCCCACATGAACGCCGGGACAGATCACCGTATTGCCGCCGATCCAGACATTATCGCCGATGGTGACCTCTTTTCCGTATTCGTACATGGAATTTCTGGTGGTCGGATATACCGGATGTCCTGCCGTGTAGATGGCCACATTGGGCGCCATCTGACAGTTATCACCGATTTTTACTCTGGCCACATCCAGGATTGTGCAGTTATAATTTGCGAAAAAATTCTTTCCCACTTCTATGTGTTTGCCGTAATCACAGTAAAAAGGCGGGTTGATCCAGGCCCCCTCGGATTTGCCCAGGAGCTCCCTAACAACCTCCGCAATTCCGTCAAAATCGGAGCGGTCCATAAAGTTCAGCTTCTGCAGTATTTTCCGACATACGGCCTGCTCCTCCAGCACATCTCCGTCTGAAATATACGCCAGTCCGGCGTCTCTTCTTTCTGTCATTTTCATCGTAATATCCTCCATGGTTCTGCTGTAGATTCTGTTATTATATTCCATTCTTCTTGCTTTTTCTATCGTAATATCTTATATTTATATAACAATTCTCCATATCAATTACAAGAAAGGATTCCTGCCGCCCCGGAAAAAATCCATTACAATTTCAGCGATTATCCTGTTTATATCCGCAGAGATCACCTCTCTCAGTATCCCAACTATTCCGGCACTGCTCACTGGCACGAGGACCCCGAGTTTATTCTGATCCTGTCCGGACACATGATCTACAACGTCAACGGACGGCGGATCCATCTGACGGAGGGTTCCGGCATTCTGGTAAACAGCTGCCAGTTTCACCATGGCTTTTCCGCGGGCGGCTCTGACTGTGAATTTATCTGCATCATCGTAAGCCCCCTGTTGCTGTCTGCAAATGAATATTTCGAGAGAACCTATATTGCACCGATCCTGAAAAACGAAGATTTTCCCTGGCTCCTCCTGTCACCGGAAACAGACTGGCAGCAGGGCATGCTGGACTGCCTGCGGGATATTTTCCTGGAAAGCAGGGAAAAAAATCACTTTCTGGAAATCCAGCAGCAGCTGCTCCGCCTGTGGGGGCTGCTCTACCGCCACACGGCGCCGGCAGAGCCCGGAACGGCAGCCGGCAACCCCCGCCTGACCGCAGTCAAACAGATGACCGCCTACATTCACAGGCACTACCGCGAGAAAATAAAACTGGATGAGATCGCCGCGGCCGGAAATGTCTGCCGCAGCAGCTGCCACGCACTGTTCCGGACTTATTTATCCCGGACACCCATGGAATATCTGACCGAATACCGGCTGCGCCAATCTCTGGACAGTCTGCTCCATTCTGCCCTTCCTATTTCCGAGATCGGGAACAGCATCGGGATTGGCAGCCCCAGTTATTATTCCGAACTGTTTCGGAAATATTTCCACTGTACCCCCGTGGATTACCGGAGAAGCCGCAGAACCAAAGAACCCTCTGTCCGCGTATAAACAGCATAAGTTTCTGCTTTCCATTTTCATTTCCAGGGATTATAATAAAATAAGAATCTATTTTGAAGGGAGTGTACGCATATGAAAAAACTGGGATTTGGGCTCATGCGCCTGCCGCTGCTGAACCCGGAAGATGAGAGCAGTATTGATATTGAAACTGTGAAGAAGATGGCCGATGCTTTTCTGGCCGCAGGTTTTACATACTTCGATACGGCCGCCTGCTACCACGATGGCCACAGTGAAACGGCTTTCCGGGAAGCCGTGGCCAGGCGGTATCCCCGGGAGGCCTATACGATCACAGATAAGCTGACCATGTTCATGGTGGATTCGGAGGAGGATTTTCCCGGTTTCTTTGCCGGACAGCTGGAACGCCTGGGCGTGGATTATATAGACTACTACTGGCTCCACGGCCTGGAAAAAAACTCTTATCCGAAAGCGGAAGCGCTGCACGCCTTTGACTTTGTCCGGAAGCTGAAGGAGGAGGGAAAAGTAAAACACATCGGCTTCTCCTTCCACGGCGACGCCGCCATGCTGGAGGAAATTCTGAGCCGCTATCCCTATCTGGAGTATGTACAGCTGCAGCTGAATTATCTGGACTGGGAGGATGCCCATGTCCAGTCCCGGCTCTGCTGCGAGACAGCCGCCAGACACGGAAAGCCTGTAATCGTTATGGAACCTGTAAAAGGCGGATGTCTGGCTTCCGTCCCTGAGGAAGCAGAGAAGCTTCTGCGCCGTTTTCATCCGGAGCAGTCCGCCGCTTCCTGGGCCATCCGCTTTGCCGCCAGCCAGGAGAATGTTATGGTGGTTCTCTCCGGCATGAGCGAGGAAGGGCAGATGGAGGATAATTTAAGCTATATGAAGGATTTCCAGCCTGTTACGCCGGAGGAGACAGCCATTCTGGCTCAGGTAAGGGAGATTATCCAGACATCCATCGCCATTCCCTGCACGGCCTGCCGCTACTGCACAGAGGGATGTCCGCAGCATATCGCGATACCGGAGTATTTCGGCTTCTACAACGATCTGAAGCGGTTCGGACCCTCTCAGATGCGGAATGTCCGCCGCCGTTTTAAACAGCTGACTGAGAAAAACGGCAGGCCCTCTGACTGCATCCAATGCGGCAGGTGCGAGGAGCGCTGTCCGCAGCATCTGACGATCCGGAAGTATCTGGAGGACGCGGCTAGCGTACTGGAAGTATAAGTTCCCCGGAAGGTGCCAGGAGCTCCGTTAATGTCTTTACGGACAGGCAGTCCGCCCCTTCATGCTTTCCTCTTCTGTCCACCAGAACGGGCGTGATGCCGGCGGATCTGGCACCTTTCACATCCGATTCCAGAGAATCCCCCACATGGATCACTTCCTCCGGGCGGCATCCGCTGATCTCCAGAGCCTTCAGAAACACCTCTCTGTGAGGCTTATAGGCTCTGGCCATGTCGGCGGTAATGATGCCCGCAGGCTTCAGATGGCAGCGGTCCAGGCAGCGTTTCACATAGAGCACGCTGTTATTGGTGAGCACATAGACCGGAAGCGGACAGGATTTTATAAATATTTCCGCGTCTTCAAATACCGGGGCATTGGCCCAGTATCCCCGGAACAGCTCCTTAAATTCCTCCGGATTGTCCTGCAGATGAATCTCCTCCCTGCACTGCCGGAGCAAGGCAGTCACGATCTCCTCCTCTGAGATAAAATTTTCTCCATAGTATTTCTGTTCCATTATCCCGAGATTCCGGTACCAGTAATTTACCGCCTCCTCAGGCGTATGCAGGTCGCTGCCCCGGCAGATTCTCGCCAGGATCTCTTCCATCTCCTTTCCGCCCTCCCGGATAATCGTCCCATTATAATCCATAAACACTGCTTTTCGCATAGTATCCTCCCTCCCGTCTGCATCGGGCTTCCTTTCTATATATATTTTCTCTATACTTTCATTCACATCTGTTATACTCCGGGCGTTCTGTCCAAAATAAACCGCTGAAAATTCTGTGCCGCCGGCGTCAGATAGGCCCGGCTGTCCCTGACCATAAAAAAATCCCACCGGTATGCCGGGGACTGTATCTCAAGAATAGACAGATCCAGCTTCAGAAGCAGATCCATATAGGGGACAACCGCGATGCCGAATCCCCGGGCCACCAGTCCGGCTATAACCTGGTCTTCTTCTGTCTCACAGGCCACGGGCGGCGCCGCACCGATCTGTTCAAAAAGCCCGTCAATCACCTTCCGGAGACCGGATCCCTCCGAAAAGCAGACCATCGGGTAAGAAACGGTTTCTTCCAGGCCGATCCTGCGCCGGTCCGCCAGAGGATGATCTCTGGGAACGATCAGCACCAGATCCTGCTGCCGCACCGGAAATGCAGACAGATGCGGCCTCCCAAACGGCCGGGAACAGAAAATCAGATCGAACTTCTGGCTCTCCAGTCCGTCCAGAAGCTCGCTGGTTCGTCCGCTGTGGAAGGAAAAACGGATATTTTTATCCGGATTGGCAGATAAAAATTCTGCCGCCATCTGCGGAATATAATGGATGCCCAGTACCCGCAGAAATCCCAGACGGATCAGACCTTCTCCCCGGGCGCTCCTGCGCAGGGCCTCCACCCCTCCATCCAGCGTAAGGAGCGTACGCCTGGCACAGTCCAGAAATTTTTCTCCGAACTGTGTCAGCGCTGTATTCCTGCCTGTCTTTTCAAACAGCGGCACGCCCAGTTCCTCTTCCATCTGCCGGATCGCGTGGCTTAAGCTTGGCTGGGAAATGCAGAGCTGTTCGGCCGCTTTCGTGTAATGTCTGACCTCCGCCAGCTTTACGAAATATCTCAGATAATCCAGATTCATAGGATTTCCCCCTCCTGCTGCCATTGTACCATAATCCATAGATAAAAACTATTATTTTATCAAAACGATTCATTTGTTCTTTCTTTATTTCTGCCGTATGGTAATAAAAAGCAGACTAAAAGAAACGAGGTTTTTCCCATGACTGATTCATCTGTACCTGCACATATCCATATATTCCGCGGTGAGCTGGCTCTGGCTGCCGCTGTGGCCCTGAACAGCTTCGGCGTTGTTCTTATGCTGTATTCCGGAGCCGGTATCTCGGCTATTTCCAGCGTTCCCTTCGCTTTCTCCCAGGTGCTTCCCCGGTTATCCCTCGGCACATGGACCTACATTTTTCAGGGTATGCTCGTTTTCAGTCTGATGGTTCTGCGGCGCCGTTTTATTCCTTCATACCTGTTCAGCTTCGCAGTCGGATTTCTGTTCAGTAAACTTCTGGATTTTTATGAATCCTGGATCTCTCTGCTTCCTCTCTCTCCGGCCTGGCGCATTCTGTATTTTGCAGTCAGCTATGGAATCATCTGCCTGGGAATTGCACTGTCCAACCGCTGCGGCCTTCCGATTATCCCCACAGATCTTTTCCCTCGGGAGCTTTCCTCTATTACCGGAATCCTCTATTCGCGGATCAAAATTGGCTTTGACGCCTCCTGCCTGCTGATTACGGCCTGCCTGACCTTTTTCTTTCTGGGGCGTCTGGACGGACTCGGCATAGGCACCATACTGGCTGCCCTCACCATGGGCAAGGTGATCGGTCTGACCGGACAGGCCCTGGACCGGCGGTTCCGTTTTGTTATCCATCACCGCCGCTCCGGAACTGTCTCTCAATGATCCCCTGTATCTCCGGGTTCACAGCCAGAACACAAGCCGCGCCGTACTTTCCGGCATGTGGATTCTCCCCACACTGCAGGTAGTTATAAACAGTACCCCGGCGGTTGCGGCGGATCAGGGCAGGCCTGCAAAATCTCAGGTTTCCGGCTGATTCCTTCCAAAATTTCTTGTACCTTCTGTTTCATCCACCATTCCTTTTTCTCTAGTTAGACATAACTAATCTTTTCGCAAAAAAATTTCTGTCTTACTATACGGAGCAGCGCTGTTTTTGTCAACCGCAGATTTTTTTAAATACCTCTTGCTTGTGACGCGGCGTCATGAGTTATACTCTTTGCAGAGAGGAGAAAATTGAAAATGAAAACTACGAATCGTCAAAAAGCAATTCCCGAAGGTTACATGACTGCCGGAGAGGCAGCCAGAAAGATGCATATTACCGTCCGCACCCTGCAGTACTATGACCGGGAAGGTCTCCTGTCTCCCTCTGCGGTCAGTGAGGGCGGGCGCAGGCTCTACACGGACCGGGATATTCTGAAGCTGCATCAGATTCTCTCCCTGAAGCATCTTGGTTTTTCCCTCGGAGACATCAAAAACCGCCTGATTCCTCTGGATACACCCGGTGAGGTAGCGCAGGTCCTGGCTGACCAGGCGCTGGCTCTGCAGCAGCAGATTGAACGTCTGTCGGAATCTCTGCGGGAGCTGACCGCGCTGCGGGAGGAGGTCCTCCAGATGCAGACCGTCAATTTTAAGAAATACGCGGATATTATTGTAAATCTGCAGATGAAAAATGATTTCTACTGGCTGATCAAACACTTTGATGACCAGATTCTGGATCATATCCGCAGCCGTTTCAACCGGGAAAGCGGAGAAGCCTTTATGCGGCAGTTCCTGGACCTGCAGGAGAAGGCCATCCGTCTTAGGGAAGCAGGCACCGATCCGGGAAGCCCAGAGGCTCTGTGCTTTGCTGAAAAATACTGGAACATGATCACGGAATTTACCGGCGGAGACTTTTCCCTGCTCTCCAAGCTTATGGAGTTGGCCGCCGCGGAGAATTTAGATCAAAAATGGAAGGAAAAGCAGGACCTGGCCAATGCCTTTATTGAACCGGCTCTGGAAGCCTATTTTTCCCGTCTGGGAATTAATCCATTTCAGGAGGAAACAAAATGAAGCATGCACTGGAAGTCTGCGGACTGAAAAAAAGCTATGGAAGCCGCCGGGTGCTGAAAGGCCTTGACTTTCAGGTACGCCCGGGAGAAATTTTCGCCCTCCTGGGCGCCAACGGCGCCGGGAAGACCACGGCGCTGGAATGTATCGAAGGCCTCCGGAGCTATGATGCCGGCCATATAACCAGGCATGGCAGCACCGGTGTCCAACTCCAGTCCTCCTCCCTTCCGGATCATATCCGTCCCATGGAGGCGGTCCGCCTGTTCGCCGCCTGGAACCGGACCAGCCCCTCCCCTTCTATTCTGGAAGCGCTTGGCATCCCCGCTCTCGGGAAAAAGCAGTACCGCCATCTGTCCACCGGGCAGAAACGGCGTCTGCATCTGGCTCTGGCCCTGACCGGGGATCCGGATATTCTGTTCCTCGATGAGCCTACCGCAGGCCTGGATGTGGAAGGCCGCGCAAATCTCCATGAGTTAATCCGCCGGCTGAAGCGCGGCGGAAAAACCATTCTCCTGGCCAGCCACGATATGAATGAGGTGGAGGCCCTGTGTGACCGCATGGCTATTTTAAAGGACGGGATCCTGGCCTTTACCGGAACGGCTGCGGATCTGAGTGAAAAGCTGGGCCGCCGCTACAACATTTCCATCCGCACCAGTGCCGGAACGGAGCAGCTGGAAACCTCCGATATTCTGGAAACACTGACTGCAGTTCTGGAACGGTGCCGCAAAACCGGAACCGTAATTTCCGATCTCCATGTGGACCGCGGTTCTCTGGAACAGCACTTTATGCAGATTGCAAAGGAGGAGACAAATTCATGAAAGCATTTTTTTACGGCGTATCCCTGCAGTGGAAACTGGACATCCGCAGCAAAACTCTTCTGATTACCTGTTATCTGGTGCCGCTTCTTTTCTTCGCGCTGATGGGCGGCATCTTTACCTCGGTCAACCCGGAAGCCCGGAGGACCCTGATTCCTTCCATGACCGTTTTCGGCGTATCCATGGGCGCTTTTATCGGACTGCCTCCTTCTCTGGTAGAAATCTATGGCGGCAGTATCCGAAAAGTATACAGGGCGGGCGGCGTACCGGACTGGCTTGGCCTGGCACTCTCCGGCACCTCCGCTTTTCTCCACCTGTTTCTTATGAGCCTGCTTCTCTACGCCGCCGCTCCCCTGGCCTTTGACGCCAGCCTGCCGGAGCATCCGGCCTTCTATTTCGCCGGGCTTGCTCTGTTCATCCTGGTATCCCTGGCTGCCGCCGCCGTCATCGGACTGGCTGTCAAAGATCCTGCGAAAACCCCCATGTTCTCCATCCTGGTTTTTCTTCCCTCCATTATGCTCTCCGGGATCATGTTCCCTCCGGAGCTCCTTCCGGGCGGGCTGCAGACCGCGGGAAATATCTTTCCCGCCGCATGGGGATACCGTCTGCTGGCAGAAAGCGGATCTCCGGCGGCAAATCTGAGAGCGCTGCTGGTAATCCTGGCTGCCTCGGCATCTGTGTGCCTGTTTCTGGTCAGGAGGGTGGGGAAATAAATTTCTCCACCCTCCTGACCAGATATCTCTAGATCTCTTCTGTGTATAAAAAGATCTCACAGGATCTTCTTCAATATCTGCGCTTTTTCGTCCTTTTCATATTCCATGCCCTGTTCCCCTCAGGGTATTTTCGTCTTTGCCTCAATCCGAAGCTTCAGTTCCTGCATCTTTACATCTGTGGCCGCGATGGTATCCGCGCACACCCGCAGCTCTTCCGCAATGGCCTTTACCTCCGGAGAATCATTTTTGTACCGGATCTGGTGCTCCAGGCTGGCCCAGAAATCCATGGCCACCGTCCGGATCTGCACCTCCACCCGGACCGGCTCCTTGCCGGTGGAAAAGAACACCGGAACTTCCACGATCAGATGCAGGCTCCGGTAACCGCCGGGCTTGGGATTTTTAATATAATCCTTTCTGGTAACCAGGCGGATATCATCCTGGGCCAGCAGCATATCCGCAATATCATAAATATCATTGATAAAAGAGCAGATCACCCGTATCCCCGCCACATCGTTCAGGTTCGCCTGCACGGACTCTACGGAAACCGGCAGATGGTTCCGGCGCAGTTTTTCCGCGATGCTGTAGGGGCGTTTCACCCGGGAATGGATGCTGGAAATAGGATTGTGTTCTCTGGAAACACTCAGCTCATCGTTCAGCACTTCCAGTTTCGTAGTGACCTCCCGGATGGCCGAGCGGTATTTCAGCATCAGATCCTCAAACTGAAGAAGCCGCTCCAGGGATTCCTCGGTAAATTCCTCATCTTCCTCCATGCCAAAAAAATCCCGGAAGGTCTCCCGGCGCTCTTTTGTTCTTGTATCAAATAAAGTTGCCATATCTTATCCTCGCAATTATTCTGTCCTGTTCTATTTTTTATTTTTATAAATCTTTCAGTTCTGTATATTTTTCTTTCCGCCCGAAGGCTTTTTCCACCGGATATTTCCGCGCGTTGCGCGTAACCTTCTCCCGCACAATCTCATCCAGATCCAGTCCGCAGGCATCGGCCATGAGAATACAGTAATTGACCACATCGGCCAGCTCCTCCCGGATCCTGTCCATTTTTCCTGCACAGGTCAGATCACCGCCGCTCCACTGGAATACCTCCAGGAGTTCCGCAGCCTCCAGGCTGATGGAGATGGCAAGATCCTTGGGGTTGTGAAACTGCTTCCAGTTCCGGTCATCTCTGAATTTTAATACCTGCTCAATGGTTTCCTCTGTCATGGGAATTCTCCTTTTCTCTTTCATTCAGACAGGCGCGCCGCAGGCCGTTCCCGGTATACGTTTCCACCAGCCCGTCACGCCCGGGAACCGCCCGGAGCTCATCCCACTGCTTTAACTCGATCAGCACAACATTGGCATCCCGTTTTTTATCATAGCCGGAAATCAGAAAATCTACCCGTTTAGAAGTCTGCGGAATATTGTATTCAATGGCAATCCCTGCATCCTGGGGAATTTCCCTGTCATTCAGTACCTTATACATATATTCCATGGAATTTTCCCAGGAACGAAACTCATTCTTTGCCGTGCGGTGCCGCATTTTCTCATAAATTTTATTTTCAATTTCCAGAGCGATGGTATCCTGTTCCACGCTTCTTAGAAAATCCTTTTTCGTTCCGTCATAAACTAACATATCGGTTTCCTCTGCAGTTGTGTATATGGCAGGCACTCTGGACTGTTTTCTTCCTCGGCCGACGATGTTTTTATTATACAACCGGAACTGAATCTCTGTCTATTGAAATTCCTTTTTTCTTTTAGCCGCCCTGGAAAATCCTGTCTCTTTCGCCTGATTCCCTGAATTTCCCGAAAGCTGAAGCCTTTTTCTATTTGGCCGTCAGTTTTTCCATCCGGCCCGCCTGAATTTCCGGAATGCACTGCCTGATTTTTTCCGGCGTCCAGTCCCACCATTTTATTTTTTTCAAAGCTTCAACCGTCCTCTCCGAAAAACGTTTTCGTATGGGTTTGGCCGGTACGCCGCCCACGATCGTATAGGGCTCTACATCTTTTGTCACAACTGCACGGGAACCGATGATCGCCCCGTCTCCGATTGTAACGCCTGCAAGGATAACGGCCTCATATCCTATCCAGACATCATGGCCAATGACAATATCACCTTTGTTGTCCCATGCATCTGCCACATTGTGAATGTTCAGACCCCATTCTTCAAAAAAGATCGGGAACGGATAGGTAGACAGAGATTTCATCGCATGGTTGGCACCGGTAAATAGAAATTTTGCTCCGCAGGCAATGGAGCAAAACTTCCCGATTATAAGTTTATCCCGGTTAATCGGATAGTGATACAGAACATTATTCTTTTCAAATTCCCGCGGATCATTTACGAAATCATGGTACATCTCCTTTTTCTATCTACCGGATATTCCAGAAACAATCTGTATAAAAAGGAGCCGCATCAACTGCAGCTCCCGACACTTATTTCTGGTATATGATTTTCCGGATTGCATGTACGGACAAGCAATATTTTTCCGCCAGTTTTTCCACAGAAACACCAGCTTTGAAGTTCTCTGTAATCTGCGCATTCCGTTTCTGTAATTCCCTCCGGTAGCCGGATACCTCTCCCCAGCTTTTCTGCCGATTCTGTTCAATGGGAATATAAATGTATCCTCCCTGGAAATAACCCTGCAGCTCCCTGAGCAGCTTATCCGGAAGAATCTGTTTTGCATTTACGTATTTCATATGCAGGCTTCCTCCTTGACTAACAAGCTCAAGCAGCAAAGCCAGCCTTATCCTGTCAGCAACTATAAAAGATTTCTCCACGCAAATGTCGCTGTATTACTGGCTTTGCGTGGAGCCATGCATCGTTGCTCCGTTTTTTGTTCTGACACATTGTTCTCACCCTCCCGCCGGAAATTCCTGTCCAATTTTTTGCTGAACCTCAATCTTATTTCCTTAATTGTTTCATTCTCTTAAATGCCGGATATTTTTCTCTATCTGCCGGATGACATCCAGAAAAACGGCAGGCTCCCCAGAATCCGCAGGCACCTCCCGGCACCGACCTTCCTCTGCTGCTCATCTCCGCCAGAGCCTTTTTCAGGTCGATGTTCCCGCCCGAATTTCTGTAGGCTGTCAGAAGTGCCATTCCCACCATGATATAGTGTTCAGGGCCATGCATGTGGCAGGAGGGCCGGGACATCATCTGATTAAGAATAATCACCGGGTTTTTCGATGTCTCACCCATGCATATCCCAAGAAGGCTGTCGATCCCCTGCATATGACATTCATTGCATACATAGTGTCCATTGATACATCTGGTTTTACTTTTTTCTTTTTTATGGCATAATTCACACTCCATTTCGATATCTTCCTGCAGATATTCCAGGGGTGCCCTGCAGATCAGGCATTCTTCCTTCATCTATTCCACCACTATTCCGACTTATTGCCGAAACCCTTTCCTTTATCATCTTCGCTGCGCGTTTATGCTTTCAAATTTTCCATGGCATCTGGACAATTTTTGAAAATTGCTCCAACAGTCAGGCATGTTTCTATTTCAGGACAGTGGCCGCAGGTAGATACGCCTTTTTTCCGTGCACATTTCCGAATTTCACACATATGCTCGCAAAATACCGTTTTCACTCCATTCACGCGGCATCCCTCACAGTTAATATGTTCCGGCAGAATAGGCGCATTATTTTGCTCTGCCCATAATTTCGCAGTCTTCTCCCGCAGCGCCTGATCGTCATGGACGGTTGCAAGATATGCATCGCATTTTTCGCAGTCCAGACCGCAGTATCCTATCATATCTTTCATAGATTATTTTCCTCCTGTTGCTTTTCCTGCGGCCGCAGCAAACCGTGGCTGCGGCTCAGGAATTATCAGCGCCTGGTGATGACAATCCGCTGTTATCTTTTTCTATCATATACGACTGTAAACTTTTTTCACACCCATTTTTTTCATAAAATAATTCAACACCCGGCTGCGCACCAAAATATAGCATAGTTGGAGAAGCTGCCCTGGCCAGCTGCAGAAAAGAGCCGCTGCTGCACGACTCTCAAGACATTCTTCGATTATTTCTGAAAATCATTCGTCCTGCTTTTATCTTTCCAAGAATACCGGATAAATACAGGGCAATAACGATCAACATGCCGAAAACAAAACCAAGACCTGCGCTTGCGATTCGTTCAAATATGCTGCCCGGGGTATCTAAGCCTAATGCCTCAATTATTACAAATACAATCATTCCGAGCAATGCCGCTATCGTCAACCAGAATAATCTTCTCTTAATTTTCTGATTGACTGCCTCTGCATAATCAGATAATTTTAATGCTGTTTCCTTTACTTCCTCATTCATTTTCTCGCTTCTCCTTTTCCCATCGATGATTTCAGGAATACTGACATCATATAGTTTCGCAAGCTCTGCCAGCAATCCTATATCCGGCATGTTCCTTCCCGTTTCCCATCTGGATACACTGCGGCTGGAAACATTCAGCTGTTCTGCTAATTGTTCCTGCGTCAGATTCTTTTCTTTGCGGAGACCTTTCAAAAATTCTCCGATTTTTCTTTGATCCACTCCAGCATACCCCCTTTCCCTTCCACCATAGTATGGTTTTCTGATTTTGAACACGACACAAAGCGAGAAATATTGTTTTTCGTCAGATAGACATGGTTGTCTGATCCCTCAAAATTTGATTCATCCTGCCGCACGGCTGCGGCTTCGTATTTTCATGACGATTAACGGGGACAGCAGCGCAGTTAAAACAACGATCATCCAGGTGTTTCCTGTCGAAATATCGTAAGACTGCAGCAGGTCGCTGAAACCGCCCCCATCTTTTATATACATAACCAGGTCAAATATATTTGTTAAAATAAACCAAAGGATTCCAATCAGGAAATAGTCGAATTTGCTGCAGCTTCTGATTTTGGGAAGCAGGAAAAATGCCGCTGCAAATATGCAGGCGCTCAAAATTATACCGCTTAACGGCTGCGCTATTACGCCAAGATAAACAAGCACATATTCCCGCAATCCCCCGTTCAGAATCGCAATGGGAATCAGGAGCATCCATATCAGAACCGCTGTTCCGTATTTCTTCACTCTAATCATCACCCCTCCTCCAGATAAGCCAGTAAAGGCTTCAAATACTCTTTGTCCAATCACATTTCTGACCGGCAGAACGCGTCCATAGGATCATAACCGTTTTTCCCCCATCGGCCATCGGGCATATTTTTAGCCACCCTTACTCATATTCTTTGATCTCTTTAAGATTATCTCCCATCTGAATAATTGTCTGAATTGTCACCTGAATCTGTTCCCCGGAAATATCCATAAACATCTTCTTCATAACAGCAGCCGTCTTATCTTCATTTTCTGAGCAAAACCGCCTGCAGTAATCGGTAAGCCGGATGCGCTGCTTTCTCTTATCCTTTCCATCTGCCAGAATGGAAACAAAACCTTTCTTTTCCAACTTCAGCAAAATCTGCTTTACATTCTGGTGTGAGCTCCCCATAATCTCAGCAAGCTCTTTTACCGTAGGATCTTCTTTGCACATATTGATACATATGACCGCAAAAAACTGTTTCCAGCTGATTTCCTTCATCGTGCTGTCTGCCACGGTCTGAAACCGATTCTCAAATGCGCTCAGCAATCCAAGCAGAAAATAGGATGATTCGATTTCGGTAAAATCCACTTTATCGCTGTTAATAACTTCTCTGATATTCATTTTCTTCTCCAAAACAATGGTAACATGTTACCTTTTCTTAAAGGTAACATGTTACCATTGCTTTGTCAATAAGAAATTTATCACCTGAAATCCGCACCGTTGATTCCAGTCGGGAAGATGCCGTGATGAAACCCGGCGTTGGCGAAGATTGCTCTCGTTTATAGAAGCAGCTTACTCACAATCAATTCTCTCAATCTTAAAAATAACCGGTCTTGTGCCATCGTTGCAGCAGGCAATCATGACCCTGTCGTCTTTCGTCCCGCCGTGCATAATGCTCCCGCCCTGCAGAGCCGTATAGATATAGCGGCTAATGGCATCCCATGCTTCTGCGCAGAAGGGAACACCCTTTGTTCCGCAATGCGCAGTACCCGGCGACTGCAGGCAGCCCTCGTCCGGCTGGCCAGACTTCACAAGCGTCCCCTCGCCGCAATGCCAGAAATCATCCTGCTCGTCATTCCTGCAGAAAATAAATTCATCTCCAACATAGTAACACGGACATTTTCCGCTGTCCGGAACGGCGCAATACTCCTGCTGCAATTCCGGATATAACTTTTTATCCAGAACGGTAACTTTCACTTTATGCTGCATCTTATTTCCTCCTTTTCCGATTTATATGCCTTCCGGTAATCATTACAATATGCATCCTATTCTCCTGTTTTTAACAGTCTCACATAGAAAAGTTCTTCAGCTCGTGATATAATATCTTGAACTTTTCCGAGAGTGAGGCAGCTATCATGCTTAAACCACGATATTACTTTGCGGATGACTTCCGCGCCTTTTATGAATATTTTCTCTCCCGGCCCCATACCTGTCGGACTTTCCGAACGGGAGACTATCTCTGGAAGCCCGGACAGCCCTATGACCGCATCCAATACTATATTACCGGTGCATCTGTTCATTTTTCCGATCATGAAAGCGGACGCCGAAAGATTATCAGTTTTCATGGGCCGGGAACAATTTTTCCCGGTTATCACACAACGAATTTCCGTATTGAACTATCCCTGACCACTATTGCACTTTCTGAAGTCAAGGTGCTGGAGTTTACCATCCCGCAGTTCCGCGCAATGTTTCAGGCGAACAGGGATCTTGCCGAAAGCGTCATTAACTGGTATTCAAAGTATGTAAACCTTTTTCTATTTGAAACGATCCATCAGGAGTTCAATTCATCACAAGTAAAGCTCTGCAACCTGCTATATCTGCTGACCATGAATCAACCGTCTGACTCCGGATTGACCATTGAAATGACGCAGGAAGAGATTGCGGACATTCTCGGTATGAGCCGTGTGCAAATCACGCGGGAACTGGCTGATTTGCGCAGCAGGGGAATTTTGTCCACTGCCCGCGGCAAATTGATAATCACAGACCTTCCGGCGCTGGCATCCCTCTGCACAGAAGAAACAATGTAGCATGCTCTGACTACACTATGTATTGTACGCAATCCGCCCTGCTGCATCTGCTTCTGATGAAGCACTCCAAAGAAAATTGCCGCAATACATCCAGGCGAAGCTGGAAGGCGCCGTTCTGCCTGCCTCCGCCACAGTCTCCAGTTCCTCCGTGGCATGGGGCTGCATATATTTTTCGATTCATCTTAACCAGTCATAAATATAATTTCTGCTATACCTTATCACAATCTACCGATAATTTATACCACCGCTTAATATATGTATCCTTTAACAACTCTTCATCGGCACGAACCAGCTTTATAAACAATTCCGTCAATCCATCATACTGTGAATAATCTCCGGCGTCATAAAGTTTCCATTCCAGCTGTTCCAGAGTCCAGCTGCTTTTAATCGAGTTATGAAGCATAGATGTCGTCGCCCAATTTTCCATTGAATCCGCTCCGCCAAGCGCCACCGGATAAATATGATCCACTGTGGGTACAAATTCCCAATAAGCATTATGACATTCCTCCATCTTCCAATGCGAATGATATGGAAATGTCTCAGGCATATAATGGGACAGAACCTTCAATATACCCGGATTTACCAATTTTTTTCCGCTGTACCTGTCAATGAATCCATCCCTTATAAATTGCTCCATCTTTTTCTCTCCAACGTCTGTCTTTCCGCTGAAAAATCAGCCTTTTCCCGGCTAAAAAGCAGCTGCCAATGCATTACGCATCAGCTGCTGCTGATTTAAGTTCCGTTTACTATTTATTTGACTTCAAGAGGCACACAGTCTCTATGCTCTCCGTCCACGGGAACATATCCACCACCCAGGCCTCTTCTGCCACGTATCCTTTTCTCTTCAGATATTTCAGATCCCTGGCCAGGGTCTCCGGATTACAGGACACGTACACCACCCGCCCTGCTCCCATTTTCGCCACGGAGTCCATGAATTTCTCCGTGCTGCCGGCCCGGGGCGGATCCATGAAGACCACATCGGCCCTCTCTCCCCGGGCAGCCATATCCTCCAGGAACTCCCCGGCATCCCCGGCCATGAAGCGGATATTCTTCACGCCGTTGGCCTTTGCGCTGCTGATGGCGTCCCGGACAGCGGCCCGGTTCAGCTCCACGCCGATAACCTCTCCCGCCTGATCCGCAGCAGCCATGCCGATGGTGCCGATGCCGCAGTAGGCGTCCAGCACCCGCTCCTTTCCTGTCAGTCCCGCCAGCTCCACGGCCTTCCGGTACAGGCGCTCCGTCTGTACCGGATTCACCTGATAGAAAGAATTCGGCGAAATCCGGAAGGTTTTGCCGCAGAGAATATCCTCTATATACCCTTTTCCATAGAGGGTAATATTCCGCTCTCCCAGAACCATACTGGTTTTTTTATCGTTTATATTCAGAACGATTGTGGCAATCTCCGGATGAAGCTTACGCAGAGCCCTGACAAAATTGTTTTTGGAAGGGAGAATGGGCGAGGCCAGTACCAGCGCCACCAGTACCTGACCGGTGGCAAAGCCGCGGCGGATCAGCACATGGCGCAGGAGGCCGCGGCCGCTGTCCTCATTGTAGATCTGGATTTTAAAGGAGGGGAGCAGTCCCCGGATATCCCGGATAATGGCGTCCGCCGTCTCGTCCTCGATGAGACAGTCATCCACCGGCACAATTTTGTGGGTGCCCTCCTGGTAGATGCCAGAGATAATCCGGCCGTCCCGCAGCCGGCCGAAAGCTGCGTGGATCTTGTTGCGGTAATGATAGGGATTCTCCATACCGACAACGGCCCTCACGGGACAGAGATCCCGGAGAAGCCGTCTTACTTTATCTGTCTTAATTTTCAGCTGTTCTTCATAAGAAATTCCCTGGTAAGCGCAGCCGCCGCACTTTTTCGCGGCGGGACAGGCTTCCGGGCTCTTGTTCGTCCCGATGCTCATCAGAATGTAACTCCCATGCCTTCAATGAGAAGCCCCCATAGTACGCCGGTCACGTAAAGGGCGGCCGTAATTTTCAGGTTTTCTTTCAGTTTCTGGTTGGTGCGGAACAGCACCAGCAGGCCAACGCCGCAGCTCACCAGGAGTCCCCCCATCATCTGGCCGGCGCCCAGCAGGCCGGACAGATAAAGCTGTGTGATGATCACCGAGGAAGCGCAGTTGGGGATCAGGCCCACCAGAGCCGCCAGAAAGACGCCCGGCACCGGCTGTCCGGTCAAAAATCCGGAAATAGTATCCTCCCCCAGAAACTGAATGCAGAGTCCCAGGGCAAGGGTAATCAAAAACAGAAACAGTGTAATCTGCAGGGTATGGCGCAGGGCTGATTTCCAGATTCCATCCTCACAGTGGCAGTGCTCATGTTCACAGAGATCGTGGATGTCCTTATGAACCTCCTGCTTCCGGAAACGGCGGAGAATCAGATCCAGAAGAAAACCTGTGACTGCGGCAAGAAGAACTTTGGTCCCCAGGATCTTCAGGATCGTGGGGATCCGCACAGCCTCAGAGATAAAAATCGGCAGCATCTCATCCGAAGTGGAAAGGAGAACTGCCAGCAGGGTTCCCGTGGTGATCAGACCGCCGGAATAGAGGCTGGATGCCGCCGCAGAAAAGCCGCACTGAGGCACCACGCCGGCCGCCGCTCCTACCAGTGGGCCAAGCCGTCCCGTTTTCCGGATGATCCGGACAGACTTGTTTCCGGCCCGGTGTTCCAGATATTCCATGGCCAGATACGTCAGGAACAGAAAGGGAAGGAGACGCAGGGTATCCACCAGAGCGTCCAGTAAACATTCAGTAAATACCATAGGCGTCTTCTCAGCTCTCCTTTCCGTAATTTTTAAAGAAATCCGTCAGATTTTCCAGGGCTTGTGCCAGCACCTTTACCTGCTCCTCATTTAAATGAGCCAGAACGGCATCCGTCATGCGGTCATGGAACTCCCGGTGGGAAGCATACGCCTTCCGGCCCTTGGCCGTCAGACGGATGTTGACCACCCGGCGGTCCCGCTCGCTCCGGTTCCGCTCCGCGTAATGTTTCTTGACCAGGCTGTTCATGGCTGTGGACAGAGAGCCCATGGTGATGTTCAGCTTTTTCGCAATGGCGGACATATTGTTGCCCTCCAGACCTACAGCCTCAATGACATGCATATCGTTATTGGTGATGTCTTTAAATTCTTCTGTTATAATGGCCTGCTCTTCCAGTTCCCAGATTTCATTGAACAGGTAGACCAGCACCCCGTTGATCGTTTCCCGTGCGCTCAACCTTTTTCTCCCGCTTTACAAATAGATCTTCTGCTTTTCCCGCAAAATGCCGCGGAAAAGCATATACTTACATTTTTCTGAACCGCTGATACCTCTGCTCGGCCAGTTCCGGTCCGGACATGGTCTTATACTTCTGAAGGAATCCGTCGATTTTTACCCGCAGGGTACAGAGCACCGGCTGCATGTTCTCCAGGCAGAGTCCCTCCGGCTCCTGAATCACAGCTTCAATAACCCCCAGCTCTTTCAGATTCCCGGAGGTTATCTTCATGACTTCCGCCGCCTCCGGCGCCAGCTTGCTGTCCTTCCAGAGGATGGAGGCAAATCCTTCCGGAGAAAGAATGGAATACGTGGCGTTTTCCATCATCCATACTTCATTGGCCACAGCCATGGCCAGAGCACCGCCGCTTCCTCCTTCTCCGATCATCAGGGTAAGGATAGGCGTCTGGATGGCCGACATTTCATAGAGATTCCGGGCGATGGCCTCTCCCTGCCCCCGTTCCTCCGCTTCCATGCCGCAGAAGGCTCCCGGTGTGTCCACAAAACAGATCACCGGCCGGTGGAATTTTTCCGCCTCCTTCATCAGCCGCAGCGCTTTCCGGTATCCGTCCGGGGAAGGCATGCCGAAGTTCCGCATCATGTTTTCTTTTGTATTTTTTCCCTTCTCCTGGGCGATGACTGTCACAGGGGTCCCGTGAAACCGGGCAACGCCGCCCACAATCGCCTTGTCGTCCTTACAGTATCTGTCTCCGTGGAACTCCATAAAATCTGTAAACAGGCCCTGAATATAGTCCGTGCCCACGGGACGGTCTTTTCTTCTGGAAAGCTGCACTCGTTCCCAGGCGCTTAAATTTTTCTCTGTTTTGTGCGGGATCCGTTTTTCCGGAGAAGCCTGCACATCTGTATCCATCTCAAAAGCCACTTTTCCGGAGTCTTCATGAAGCTTCAGAATCTGGGAGAGTACATCCTTCAGCTCTTCCCGCTCCACGATCCGGTCTACGAAGCCGTGCTCCAGCAGGAATTCCGATCTCTGAAATCCCTTGGGCAGCTTCTGTCCGATGGTCTGTTCGATTACTCTTGGCCCTGCAAACCCGATCAGGGCTCCCGGCTCCGCCAGAATAATATCCCCCAGCATGGCAAAGCTGGCGGTCACACCGCCGGTGGTGGGGTCTGTCAGCACAGTAATATACAGAAGTCCCGCCTCGCTGTGGCGCTTCAGGGCCGCGGAAGTTTTTGCCATCTGCATCAGGGATATGATTCCCTCCTGCATCCTGGCTCCGCCGGAGCAGGTGAAAATGATTACCGGCAGGCGCTCCCGGGTGGCCCGCTCCACCATCCGGGTAATCTTTTCACCCACCACTTCCCCCATGCTGGCCATCATAAAGCGGCCGTCACAGACGGCCACTGCCGCCGGGCTCCCGTTGACGGCAAGCTTTCCGGTGGTTACCGCCTCATCCAGCCTGGTTTTCTGCTTCATATACTCCAGCTTCTCCGGATAGCCGCTGAAATTTAAGGGATTCGTCTCCGCAATGCCCCGGTCCCATTCTTCGAAGCTTCTCGGATCACCGATCATTTCTATCCTGCGGTAGGCGTGAACCCGGAAATAATTATGGCATTTCGGGCAGATATAGTAATTCTTCTTTACATCCTCCGTGAGGATAGCCGCCTTACAGGCGTTGCACTTTTTCATCAGACCTTCCGGCACCTCCGGATGGGCTCCCCGGGCAGCCCGGGACCCGCTCTCCGGCCGGATGGTCTTTTTAAACAGTTCTTTCCATTCCATAACCTGTTATTCCTGCTTTCAGATATGGTGGGTGTTCAGATACTCAATATCTGTCCGGCCCGCCTGATAATCCGGCTCGTTCAGGATCCGGTAAAGATAATCCACATTGGTGTCGATGCCCTCCACAATCACTTCTCCCAGAGCGCTGATCATCTTGGCAATGGCCTCTTTTCTGTCTCTGCCATGGACGATGAGCTTGGCGATCATGGAATCGTAATAGGGCGGGATGGTATAGCCGCAGTACACGGCCGTATCCATCCGCACGCCGCAGCCGCCCGGCAGATACAGCGTCTCAATCTGTCCAGGGGAAGGGCGGAAATTTTTATCCGGATTCTCTGCATTGATCCGGCACTCGATGGCATGTCCGGAAATCCGGATGTCCTTCTGGGATACCGTCAGGGGAAGCCCGGAGGCAATGCGGATCTGCTCCTTGATAAGATCCAGACCTGTCACCCACTCCGTCACCGGGTGCTCTACCTGGATCCGGGTGTTCATTTCCATGAAATAAAACTGCTCATTTTTCTCCAGCAGAAACTCGATGGTTCCCGCATTTACGTAATGGGCGGCCTTCGCGGCCCTGACAGCCGCCTCCCCCATTTTCTTCCGCAGTTTGTCGGAAATAGCCGTGCAGGGTGCCTCCTCGATGACCTTCTGATGATTTCTCTGGATGGAACAGTCCCTCTCTCCCAGATGGATCACATTGCCCCTGCTATCTGCCAGGATCTGAAATTCGATATGCCGGGGATGTTCCACAAAATGCTCAATATACATGGTATCGTCCCCGAAGGCCTTCTTCGCCTCAGTCTGGGCAGTCTGGAAAGCATTTTCAAATTCCTCCGGGGTGAAGGCGGTGCGCATGCCCTTCCCTCCGCCGCCCAGAGCCGCCTTGATCATCACCGGATAGCCGATGCGCTCCGCCTCTTTCTTTCCGTTCCGGACATCATAGATGGGCTCCGTTGTTCCCGGTATGACCGGCACACCTGCCGCCATCATGGTGTTTCTTGCCTCAGACTTGTTGCCCAGCTTCTCGATAGTCTCGGAATCCGGGCCGATAAAGGTAATATTGCACTCCTCGCAGAGCTTTACAAAACGGCTGTTCTCTGACAGGAAGCCAAACCCGGGATGGATAGCGTCCGCCCCGGACACAATCGTTGCGCTGATGATCTGCTGCATGTTCAGATAACTCTGGGAAGAGGGGGCCGGACCGATACAGATGGCTTCATCCGCCAGCTGGGTGTGAAGCGCGTCCCGGTCCGCTTCGGAATAGACGGCCACCGTGGCAATACCCATTTCCCGGCAGGCCCGGATGATCCGCACAGCAATCTCTCCCCGGTTTGCAATCAAAATCTTTTTTATCATAGTTTCCTCTTTTTTACCTGGGGCCTTTGCGGCCCGCAGCTTTTCAGGATAATTTTTTAACCGATCATAAAGGTAAGCTCTGCCTTCGCCGCGACCCGGCCGTCCACTGTGGCCACCGCCTCGCCGATGCCCACAGGCCCTTTTCGTTTAATGATCTTTGTCTCCAGCCGCAGCTTGTCGCCGGGGCGGACTTTATTTTTGAAGCGGCATTTATCGATGCCGCCGAAAAAGGCAATCTTTCCCTTGTTTTCTTTTAGCGAAAGGATAGCCACGGCGCCCACCTGGGCCAGTGCCTCAATAATGAGCACTCCGGGCATCACCGGCTCTTCCGGAAAATGGCCTGCGAAAAAGTCTTCCCTGTAAGTTACGCATTTATATCCCACGGCGTACTCTCCGGGTTTGTAATCTTCAATGGCATCCACCAGCAGAAACGGATGTCGGTGGGGAATGATCTGTTTGATTTCTTCAATTCCAAGATTGTTCATATTCTCGTCCTCCTTACGGCACAATCCGGAACAGGGGCTGGCCGTACTCCACAGCCTGGCCGTTTTCCACCAGGATCTCGGCCACAGTTCCGCTGTAATCGCTCTCAATCTCATTCATCAGCTTCATGGCCTCCACAATGGCCACCACCTGGCCCTGCTTCACCGCGTCGCCCACGGATACATAAGGAGCCGCGTCCTCAGAAGGAGCTGCGTAAAATACGCCCACCAGCGGGGAGGTAATGATCATTCCCTCCTTTTTCTCAACAGCCGGAGCGGCCGGCTGTTCAGCCGGGACTGGCGCCAGAGCCGCTGTCTGCACAGCCGTCTCCGGCGCAGCAGCCGGAGCAGCGCTGACCGCAACGGTATTCTGCTTTCCCTGGAGAGAGAGCTTCATCCCCTCCTCCTCATAAGTAAATTCCTGAAGTCCTGATTTTGCAAATACTTCGATCAGTTTACTGATTTCTTCTACATTCATCTTACCGGCACCTCCGTCAGCCTTCCCATTTTTTCAGAAGCAGGGTAGCGTTGTGTCCGCCGAATCCCAGAGAATTGGTCATGGCATAGCGGATATCCTGCTTCACCGGCGCGCCGATGCAGTAATCCAGATCGCACTCGCCCTCAGTCTCTCTGCTTCCAACGGTCTGATGGATAAAGCCTTCCATCAGGCTCTTGACGCAGACCACGCACTCCACGCCGCCGGCTGCTCCCAGCAGATGGCCGATCATGGATTTGGTGGAATTAATTTTCAGCTTGTATGCCGCATCCCCGAAGGCCAGCTTGATGGCCCTGGTCTCAGACAGGTCGTTTAAGGGCGTGCTGGTTCCATGGGCGTTTACATAGTCCACTTCCTCCGGCTTCACCCCAGCCTCCTCCATGGCCAGACTCATGGCCTTGGCCGCGCCGGAACCGTCCTCAATGGGCGCGGTGATATGGTACGCATCGCCGGTGGCGCCGTAGCCCACCATTTCGGCCAGGATCTTTGCTCCCCTGGCCCGTGCGTGCTCCAGCTCCTCCAGGATCACGATGCCTGCGCCCTCGCCCAGGACGAAGCCGCTCCTGTCCTTGTCAAAGGGGATAGATGCCCGCTCAGGATCGTTGCAGGTAGTCAGAGCGGTCATGTTGGTAAATCCGGAAACACCCACCGGTGTAATGGCATTCTCGGTTCCTCCGGCGATCATTACATCGGCATCGCCGTACTCAATGGCCCGGAAGGCATCGCCGATGCTGTGGGTACCGGAAGCGCAGGCCGTCACCACATCGGTGCACTTGCCTTTTGCGCCCAGCTGAATGGAGACATTCCCCGCCGCCATGTTGGAGATCATCATGGGAACCAGCATCAGATTGACCCGGGAAGGCCCTTTCTCCAGCAGTTTTTTGTATTCTCTCTCAATGGCCTGCAGGCTTCCCACGCCGGAGCCCACGATTACGCCTACCCGGAAAGGATCCTCCTTTCTCATATCAAGCCCTGCCATAGCAAAGGCTTCCTTTGCAGCCGCCACCGCGTACTGAGAAAAATTTTCCATCCTCTTGGCGGCCTTGAAATCCATATGGTCAGCGGCTTTAAAATTCTTCACCTCCGCCGCGATCTTTACCTTATAATCTGCGGTATCAAACTTTGTGATGGGGCCGATGCCCACTTTTCCTGCCTGAATGCCTGCCCAGAAGTCGTCCACATTATTTCCCAGGGGAGTTACGGCGCCAAGGCCGGTGATTACAACTCTTCTTTTCATTTCTCTCTATCTCCTTTACATCGCCATGCCGCCGTCTACGCACAGCACCTGACCGGTAATATATGCTGCCTCATCCGAGGCCAGAAAGGCCACAGCCTTTGCCACATCTTCCGGTTTTCCGAATTTCTGCAGGGGAATTTCCTTCAGAGTTGCCTCCTTGGTCTCCTCCGGCAGGACTTCTGTCATCTCCGTTTCGATAAAGCCCGGAGCGATGGCGTTGACTGTGATTCCTCTGGAAGCCAGCTCCTTGGCTGCTGACTTGGTAAGACCGATGACGCCCGCCTTGGAGGCGCTGTAGTTCACCTGGCCGCCGTTCCCGCGGATTCCCACTACGGAGGACAGGTTGATGATCCGCCCGCTTCTCTGCTTCAGCATCTGCCGGGCGGCAAACCGGATTGTGTGGAAAGCTCCCTTCAGATTGGTATTCAGCACCACATCGAAGTCCTCCTCCTTCATCTGCATCAGCAGGCCGTCCCGGGTGACGCCCGCGTTGTTGACCAGGATATCAATGCGCTTATATTCTTTGATCACCTGTTTGAGAAACGTCTCACAGGCCCCGTAGTCGGACACATCGCACTGCATGACGCAGGCCTCGCCCCCTGCTGCCGCGATCTCCTCTCTGACAGCCTCCGCTTTTTCTGCGGACCCATTGTAGTTGACCACCACAAAAATTCCTCTTCTGCCCAGCTCCAGGGCAATGGCTCTCCCGATTCCCCGGGAAGCTCCCGTCACTACAGCAACTTTCTTATCAGTCATTCCTATCCTCCTAGACTAAGGCCGCAGCCACTTTCTCAATATCCTCGCAGCAGCCCACCTGATAGACAGCGGCGCTTCTGTCAATTTTGCGCAGGAATCCGGTCAGAGTCTTGCCCGGCCCGATCTCCACAAAAGTATCCACTCCGTTTGCCAGCATGTACTCCATGCTCTGCTGCCAGCGCACAGAAGAATATACCTGGCGCTTCAGCAGATCCTTTGTCTGACGGATATCCGTTACAGGCTCCGCCGTCACGTTGGTCACGTAGGGAATCTGAAGGGATGTGAACTCCACCTGATTCAGCGTCTCCAGAAGTTTCTCCCCCGCCGGCTCCAGCATGGGAGAATGGAAGGGACCGCTGACATTTAAAGGCAGCACCCTCCTGGCCCCCTTCTCCCTCAGCACCTCCGCCGCCTGATCCACAGCAGCCTTCTGGCCGGTGATGACAATCTGCCCAGGACAGTTGTAATTGGCAATCCAGGCTCCCTCAATGCCCTGCAGTCCTTCCTCAATGGCCGCCGCGTCCATGCCCAGCACAGCCGCCATGCCGCCCTCTCCGGCGGGAACGGTATCCTGCATGAGAATTCCTCTCTCCCGGACAGTCCGGATGGCATCGGCAGCGCTCATGCCGCCGGCCACATGAATGGCACAGTACTCCCCGAGACTCAAGCCCGCGGTAATATCTGCTTTTACGCCGGCATCGGCCAGTACACGCTCCATAGCCAGACAGGTAGTTACCAGCGCCGCCTGGGTGTACTCCGTGAGATCCAGCTTGTCATTTTCCTCAAAGCAGAGCGCCTTCATATCCAGTTTCAGAAGGTCGGAGGCCATGTCATAGATCTCTGCCGCCTTCGGGTATCTCTCATAAAAATCTTTTCCCATGCCTGCCTTCTGCGAGCCCTGGCCCGGGAAGATAAATGCGGTCTTACTCATAGATTCCGGTTCCTTTCATGAGTTTGTCAGTCTCGGCTACCAGACGGCCGATAATCTCTTTACAGGTGGGGATGTCGCGGATCATTCCGGCGATCTGTCCGGACATCAGGCTTCCCGTCCTGGTATCTCCTTCCTGTACCGCCCGGCGCAGGCCTCCCACGGTCAGGTGCTCCAGTTCCTCGAAGGTTGCCCCCTTCTTCTCCAGCTCCAGATATTCCTTGGTGACGGCATTGCGCAGAACACGCACCGGATGACCAGTGCTCCGGCCGGTCACTCTCGTATCAATGTCCTTTGCCTTCACAATGTAGTCCTTATAGTTCTGATGGACTACAGCCTCCTGGGAAGCCACAAACCGGGTGCCCAGCTGTACGCCTTTGGCGCCCAGCATAAAGGCTGCCGCGATACCTCTGCCGTCAGCAATGCCGCCGGCCGCGATCACCGGAATCTTCACAGCGTCCACTACCTGCGGCACCAGAACCATAGTGGTGGTCTCGCCGATATGGCCGCCGGACTCTGTTCCTTCCGCTACTACGGCGTCAGCGCCGGCGCGTTCCATCATTTTCGCCAAGGCCACGGAAGCAACGACCGGGATTACACGGATACCTGCCGCCTTCCAGTCCGCCAGATATTTTCCGGGATTACCGGCTCCGGTGGTGACTACCTTGACACCCTCCTCGGCAACCACCTTCGCCACATCATCCGCATAGGGACTCATCAGCATGATATTAACGCCGAAAGGCTTGTCTGTCAGTTCTTTTGCCTTGCGGATTTCTTCACGCACCCACTCTGCCGGAGCGTTAGCCGCGCCGATAAGACCCAGACCGCCGGCCTCAGACACAGCGGCAGCCAGATGGTGCTCTGCCACCCAGGCCATACCGCCCTGAATAATCGGATACTCAATTCCCAGCAACTTCGTCACTTCTGTCTGCATTGTGATAACCTCTCTTCTCTCTTTCTTCTATATAATATACACCGGATTTTTCTGAACAGTAAACTTACGCCTGCCACTCCAGGTAAGCGGCTCCCCAGGTAAGGCCTCCGCCGAAACCGATCATCACCAGCTTGTCGCCTTTCTTAAATCTTCCCGCCCGGTTCAGCTCATCCAGCAGAATGGGAATGCTGGCCGAGGAAGTATTTCCGTATTCATGCATATCCATGGGGAACTTTTCCAGAGGCAGCTTCAGCTTTTTCACCGCCGCCTCCACAATCCTTGCGTTGGCCTGATGCAGCACGAAAAGATCAATATCCTCCGCGCAGATGGGCAGCTTCTCCATCAACTCCCGCACCACCTCGGGAATCCGCTTCACGGCAAACATAAAAATTTCTTTGCCGTCCATGGTCATATTGTAGGCTTCCTCCGGCAGACCCTTGGTGTACGGAGTTGCCTTGGCCAGTGCATCTCCCTTGGATCCGTCGGAATGCAGCACGCACTCAAAGGGTGCGTCCGGATCGGCCTGAACCACGGCAGCCCCGGCACCGTCTCCAAAGAGGATGCAGGTGCTGCGGTCTTTCCAGTTTACCAGATTGGAAAGGCTCTCCGCCCCGATAATCAGGATGGTCTTGTAAATCCCGCTGCGGATAAATGCCTGAGCGGTGCAGTAGGCGTACAGAAAACCGCTGCAGGCTGCATTCAGATCGTAGCAGACCGCATTCTTTGCCCCAATCATCTCCTGGACCTGGCAGGCCACGCAGGGAACTACTGCATTGGGGGATGCCGTAGACAGGATGATCATATCGATCTCCTCCGGGGCGATACCGCTCATCTCCAGTGCCTTTTTTGATGCCTCCGCGGACATGGTGGCGGTAGACTCGTCGCCGGAAATAATGTGCCGCCTGGCAATTCCGGTGCGCTCCTGGATCCAGGCGTCATTGGTTTCCACCATCTGCGCGATATCATCGTTGGTCAGTATCCTGCCGGGTATATAAGAGCCCGTACCGCATATTCTTCCATTCATACTGATTCTCCATTTATTTTTATTCTAAAATAGTTTGACTCCTAAAGTATATAATATTTATATGGATTGTCAAGCTGAAAACTGCACAAATCCACGGGAATTTCACTTTCCTCCTTCCCGTCTTCGGGAAATATCCGCAAAAAAGAAGCCTTCTCAAAAGACAAATGCTTGCTTCTGAAGACTTCTTCTATGCCCGCCGCCGCAGTTTTCATCTAATCCAGTTTTATATCTCCACTTGCCGTTTTAATCTCCACCTGGAAACGGGGAGTGTCCCCGTAAACGCCCTGATAATTTCTTTCCTCTTCATCCGCATCCATCTGCCGGATAATGGAACCGCTCAGATCCCCGGAGGTTGTCTCCGTCTGAAGACTGAAAGAACTGTTCTCAAGCTTCCGGATACAGACATCTCCGGAAGATGTCTCTACACGGATCGCATCCTCCCCGCTGTCCATCTGGATATCTCCGCTTCCCGTCTTCACTTCCCGGATTCCGCTTCCTTCCGTCAGATCCACATCTCCGGATCCCGTCTCCGCCCGGATGCCTCCGGACTGCTCTTCAATGCGCATATCTCCGCTCCCCGTCTCCACCGTAAAGCTTCCCCGGCACTCGGATGCAGTCACATTGCCGCTCCCGGTGGTTACTGCCAGGCTTTGCCCCTTCAGTCCTTCCAGCCGGATATCTCCGCTTCCGGCCGTCACTGTGAATTCCCCGCAGGTCAGATTCTCCGCATCCACATTGCCGCTGTCTGTCTGTATGACCAGTTTTCCGGCATACGCCTCCGGAATGGTGATCTCCGCCCGCCGGATCCCGTTTCCAAGGCTGAAAAACCAGAAGCCAAGATAGGAATCTCCCTGGGTAACCGTCACTGCTCCTTCCTGTACATTTCTCTGGAGCCTGGCATAGCTATCTTCTTTCGGGTCACCGGAGAAATATTCCGTAAGGACCATCTGGCTTCCACTTCCCTGTTCAATGGTCAGATCCACCGCGTCATAGTCCAGACGGATCTTCTGAATTCCTTCCAGATCAATATTCTGGGTATGCTCTGACTGACCCACTGAAAAGCTGCGCCGAAGATCAGCACCGAAACTTCCCTGGCCCGCCCGGATCCCCCAGATCAGAACTGTAACAAAAAAGAAAGCTATAGCTGCCAGGATCACAATTAAAACAACCTTTCCCCTCCGCATGGCCGCCTCCTTTTATCTTCTCTCCTGATCCATCAGCAGGTGTACAATCGTCTGCACGCAGGGGGCAATCAGCCAGATCACCCAGGTAATATACCAGGCCATGGTTCCAAAGCTGATGACAAAATACAGGATCGTAGCCAGCAGCCAGATGACAGAGTCAATGGCCTTTCGCATCTCCCGGTTCCGGTCTGATTCGCTCTTCCATGCCTTGAATTCTTCCACAATGGTATCGTCCTGCTTTTCATGCCGCTGATACCTGGGATACATGTTGGCGCAGTATACACGAATCCCCGTGGCAATGGCCACGAAGATCAGCATTACAATAAATCCGGAAAGTCCAAACACCGTGCTCACTTCTCCGGTGGAGCTGACCCCGTAGCCGATGGCCACAATGATCATCCAGACGGCAAATCCTACAATGTACAGACTGACGGAAACGGCGTTCAGAAGTGAACGCTTTCTCCGTATCTCAAAGGTTTCCTCCCCCGACACCTGTCCGCTGCCCGGTTCCAGAAACTCCTGAAACAGTTCCCGCACATCTCCTGCGGAATCCAGGGCGCACTGATACGCATCCTCCTCCCGGTATCCCTGGCGGATCAGATCATCGTACCGCTCCTCCATATTTCCAATCAGTTCTTCCTTCAGCTCCAGAACTTTCCTGCTCTTGGGAATGTCCTTCAGCAATTCATCCATAAAAGCTCTTAATCTCTCTCTCATAATCCGGCTCTCCTTATTTCAATAATTTGTCGATCAGCTCCTTGGCCTCTTCCCAGTCCCGCTTGTAAACACTGTAGGCGGCCCGGCCCTCCGGCGTAATCGAATAGTACCGCCTTCTGGCTCCCGTGGTCTGATCACCCCAGTAGGTGGTAATATAACCTGCCTGCTCCAGTCTCCGGAATGCTGTATACAGGGTTGCCTCCTTCAGTTCGTAACGGTTGTCTGTTTTCTCCAGGATATCCTTGTTAATCTGATAGCCGTAGCTGTCGCAGTCCATCAGATGAGAAAGGATGATCGCCTCCGTATGTCCCCGGAGGATGTCTGAGGTAATGGACATGTATATACCTCCTCTCCTTTCCTATATCATATTCCATTATACCTCATCTGTCAATGTATATTTTTGCATAAAGTATCTGCCGGTTACAAAGAAGCCGCAGGCCCGAGGGTCCGCTTTAATTCCTCCGGGCATCAAAAAAACAGGCCCCCAAATGTGAGAAGCCTGTTTTTTTATTTTCAGCTTTCCGGAAAGATTGCCAGCATCTGGGCGGTTCTGCTTTCCGAGATTGCCTCCGCATTATTTACAAAGATCACATCATCCACCTGATTTTCCCGGATGAATTGTGTGAGATTTCCCGTATAGTAGCGGTAATCCACCACATACACGTGCTCGTAGTGATCCACCAGCCAGGGAACAAAGGCATTTCCGTAGGATTCCTTGACAACCACGCAGGAGGATCCATCCTGAATCTGCGGATTTGTAATGGTCGTAAACGGATTGTCTCCGCCGATAAAACAGCTGTATTTCGCACCGGCACTGTAATCCGAGACATCGCTGACCACAAACCACTGCATGGTTTCCCCTTCCGCAGTCTGGATCTCCGCATCATTGGTTCCCATGGGGATGTAAGTCTCCACCGTATCCGGATTGTTTCCCAGCGCCGCCGCCTGGTTGCTGTAGGCGTAAAAAGTTCCCAGGAATCCCTCATAATCGCGTTTTTCAAATTCTGAAAGCTCGTGGGGTGTGATCCCCTTCTGCTCTGCGAAGACCCGGTAGGCATAATACGCCCCCAGCGCTGTCCAGTGGTGGTCTGTGCGGTAATAGAGGTATTCCGCGTTATGTCTTACCAGCTCGTCAAATACATCTACCCTCTTCACCTCCGGATCCAGCCGGCTGTATATGTACTGGAAAGCGTCTCCCTGACTGGATCCGCCCATATTTTCCTGAATCGACTCGTCCAGGCATACGCCAAAGCTGGTGGGGGCCAGCAGGTCATAAACGGTTGTATCTCCTCCCAGTCTGGCCTGAACTGTATTAATCATGGAAGCGTAGCTGTCCGCTCCGCCCTGATTGAAGTAGTAAATCTCAAAAGCCGTGTCTCCCGCAATATATACATCTCCGGCCATCTCCGGCTCTTCGTAAATTGTGCCGTCCTCCAGCTCCGGTGTCGGCGCAGGAGTCTCCGTCACTACGGGCGCCGGGTCGGCTTCCTCCGAGATATCCGGCACCTCGTCCCCTGTTTTATCAGAATTATCCACAATCTGCTCTCCCTGCAGGCCATACAGGTTCTCCACCCGTGAGGCACCTGCAATCAAAGCCTCCCGCAGAGGATATGTATCCGAGTACCAGGTACTGACCCCCTCAAACCAGGTGCCGTCCCAGAGCCCGGAAGCAGTCAGCCCCGGGAACTGCTCCAGATCTCTCTTTTCCAGCTCCGACCGCTCGGGACGCAGCGGAAGACAGAGCCCAACCGCAAAGCCGGCGCCCAGAAGTACGGCAAATACCTTTATTCCTGTCCGGTTTATCTTATCCTTAAGCTGTCTGCATTTCTTATAGTAATGTTTTAAATGTTCTCTGTTCATACCATCCACCCGGCGCCCGCGCCGTTCTGTCAAAACTGATTATACAAAAACGGAGTATAGCTGCTTCCCGCCATCATCATCGTGGAAATCACCAGCAGCGCCGCCGCTCCGGCAATCGCTGCCCCCTGAAGCACACCGCTGTTTATGCGCCTGCTTCTCAAATAGGAAACCACATATTGGAAAGCAAACTTCCATACAGGTGTCACCGCCAGGACCGCCAGGATCAGGAAGAAAACATTATTTCTGAAGGTCAGGCTGACCACCGCGCTTCCGATTCCATTTCCATTCAGTCCAAACAGCCCCAGGAACGCTCTTCCCATGGCTCCGAAATCTTCAAACCGGAAAAAGATCCAGCCGAAAAAGACTACTGCCAGGGTATACACCCGCGCCAGAGCCGGCGGCAGCTGGATCCCTTTACGCTTCCAGTAATTTTCCAGTACAAGAAAAGCAAAATAATAAATTCCCCACAATACATAATTCCAGCTGGCCCCGTGCCACAGACCGGTCAGCGCCCAGACGGCCAGAAGATTGATATGCAGTCTTCTGACACTGCAGCGGCTGCCCCCCAGAGGAATATATACATAGTCCCGGAAAAAACTGCTCAGTGAAATATGCCACCGTTTCCAGAAGTCCCTTACGGACACAGCCAGATACGGGTAATTAAAGTTTTCCGGGTAATGAAAGCCAATCATTCGTCCAAGCCCCAGCGCCATGTCCGAATACGCCGAAAAATCCAGATAGATCTGCAGCATATAGCAGAGAGATCCCAGCCACACGCCGGAAACCGGCACGGAAGCCACACTGCCCAGCGGCAGAAAGGACTCTGCCAGCACGCCGCAGTGATCTGCCAGGATGGTCTTCTTCCCCAGTCCCACGCTGAAACGGATCATGCCCTCCATAAACTGTGACCGGCCGGCTCTCCGTTCCGTCAGCTCCTCTTCCATCTCTGTGTAGCGGACAATGGGCCCCTGAAGACTTTGGTGAAAAATACTGGTATACAGAAGAACCATCCAGTAGTTTTTCTGGGCCTCCGTCTTCATCCAGTACACATCCACCACATAGGATATCAGCTTAAAGGTATAAAAAGAAATGCCCAGCGGCAGAGCGATATTCTCGGCCTGGGACGGCAGACGGAAAATTGCGCCGAAAGTCCCCAGGAAAAAGCCGGTATACTTAAAAATACCGAGCACAGCCAGGAAAACCGCCACGGAAGCAATCATCCACCGCTTCCGCCTGCGGTCCTCCGGACGGTACTTTTCAATCTGAAGCGCTCCCATCCATCCTACAGCTGTCATGGCAGCCAGCAGGAGCAGGTATCGCACGCCTCCCCAGCAGTAGAAAATCAGCGAGGCGGCCAGAAGAACAAGATTCTTCCTGCGTATTCCGGAAACTTTATGATATACCAGTAAGAAAACCGGTAAAAAGAAAAACAGAAAAATCAAACTGGAAAATGTCATGATAACCCCTTAATAGAAATGCCGCAAAGCACTCTCCCCTGCCTTTACAGCCATCTTTATGAACTCAGAAACCGGCGGTCTGCCGGTTTCGCTATAAGAATCATTATACCGGTCTTTCCACTTATGTCAACAAAAAATACCAAAAATTTTGTTTACAATTTTCCGCATGAATCATAGACAAAAAATACCGTTTTTTATAACAATTTTTGGTACAATTTATTCCCGTCTGCGTGTTATAATACATCTGTAACAAGAGGAACACCTCAGACACGCACCATACAGAACGCTCGCAAACATCCTGTTTGGTCCGCCTGCCAGGCATTCAGATTTTGGAGGAAAAGATAAATGAATACTTTAAAAGCTGAAAAAAGAGACATGAGCATCAAAGCAAAAAAACTGAGAAGAGAAGGCTACGTAACCGGTAATTTATTTGGAAGAGAAATTAACGGTTCCATCCCCGTAAAAATCGAAAAATCCGCCGCGGAAAAGCTTCTGAAGACCAGCAATAAGGGCAGCCAGATCCTTCTCGAGCTTGAGGGAACTTCCTACGACGTACTGATCAAGGAAGTTCAGTACAATTCCATGAAGGGACAAATTGAAGAGATAGATTTCCAGGCTCTGGTAAAGGGCGAAAAGGTTCACGCTGTAACAGAAATTTTCCTGCTTAACCATGAAAAAGTCAACACCGGCGTTGTGCAGCAGCTGCTGCACGAGATCGCCTACAAAGCGGATCCGGCCCATCTGCTGGACAAAATTGAAGTTGATGTGGGAGACATGAAGGCCGGAGACATCCTGAAAGTCAAAGATCTTCCCATCGCCCGGGATACGAATATTTCTCTCCAGACAGATCCCGAGGCGGATGTTGTAACCGTAACAGAGGTTCACACAGCGCCCGATGAGGCTGCTTCGGAAGAAGAAGCCTGATTTTATGAAAGGCCGGCCGTAAGGAGCTTAACCGTAAAAAAGAACACTGCCCAGAGAGATAGCCTGACAGGGTATTCCCTCTGGGCGGTGCTTTTTTTAGCAGGAGATTAAACGGTTTCTTGAGACCGTTTCAAGTTTTGTGTAAATTCAAAAAACTGATATAAGATATGTCATTA
>ERZ1643246.933-NODE-933-length-34332-cov-4.987980_pt1 | contig 34332 bp, 30 predicted proteins | sample MGYA00579265_ERZ1643246 | MGnify/ENA primary metagenome ERZ1643246 (study PRJEB29033, sample SAMEA4952261) | chicken gut metagenome | biome: Broiler Chicken; feature: Gastrointestinal Tract; material: Caecum | place: Ireland | collected 2018 | study: Broiler...
TATCAGGTATGAGGCTCAAAATCTATACTTTATACCAAAATATGCGGAAGAACCACCCGGTATCCTCACCTTTCCGAAAGGACAGAACCGGAGGCAGTCAAGAAAAAGGGTGTTATACCTCTTTGGCGGTGTCAATGAGAGGCGCCTCCTCATATCCCCTATCCCGGAGTTTTTCCGCAAAAGGCCGCCAGGTCTCCGTACATCCCTGGTTTCATGTCATCAACCTGCCTTTTTTCAGCCGGAACACCACATCGGCCTGCTTTGCCAGTTCGCCTGAGTGCGTAACAACCACCACACATTTTCCCATCTGATGAGCGCTTTCTTTTAGGATCTCCGTGACGTCCCGGGCAGTGTCCTCGTCCAGATTTCCGGTAGGCTCGTCCGCAAGGATCACCGGAGCTTCGCCGGCCAGCGCCCGGGCGATGGACACCCGCTGCTGCTGGCCGCCGGAGAGTTTTCGGACATTGCGTTTTGCTTCCTCCTTTGTAATGCCCAGACGCTCCAGAATAGGCAGCGGCGGCAGTCTGGATGTCAAAGCCACATTTTCCGCAGGAGTAAGATAATCAATCAGGTTATAAGACTGAAAAATAAATGAAACATGATTGCGCCGGTGGTCCGCCAGGCCGGTTTTGGCAATGTCCTTTTCCGCAAACCGGATTTGTCCGTTTTCCGGACTGTCCAGACCGCCCAGTAAAGAGAGCAGGGTGGTTTTCCCGCAGCCGGAGGGGCCAAGGATTGCATATAGCTTTCCCTGCTCCAGCTTTCCGCTGATTCCCCGCAGAATGCTTTGACTTCCGTTATAAGTATATGTTAAATTGGAAAATTCTAAAATGCTCATGAGTGGTACCTCCTTAGTCCATTTGCGAAAGAATTTCTCCAGGTTTTAATCGAATCACCGTGGTTGCTGCCAAAAGTACCGCCAGGATCAGGATCAGCGCGCCAATCCCATAAACTGCTGCAATATCTGCGGAATGGATGACGATATTCCGTGCGGTAACATCGCCGGCCGTTTGGCTGACAAGACAGGCGCCCACTTTATCCGCCAGCAAAGCAGTCAGGCCAGGGGCGGCCGCCGCCGCAGGAACAGCAATCAGGATATTTTCCGTCAGAAACTGCAGCAGGATTTCCGGCTTGCTCCTGCCTGTGGCCATTAAAATACCGGCCTCCATCTTCCGGCTCCGCGTCCAGAGAACCAGCAATAGGGCAATAAGCGCCGCGCCTGTAACAGCAATTACAAGAACCGCTGTATCCATCATTGTCCGGATAGAAGAAAGCGGGTGGGAAATCAGATCAAAGTTTTCTGTGTCGGTGGAATAGGTAAATGTCTTTCCTTTGACTTCCGGCAATTTTTGAATGGTTTCCAGAACGTCCCGGACATCCTCGGCGGAATCCACATAGACATCCAGAGAACCGAGTTCCAGGCTGGTCTCCTTCCACATTTTCTGATAGCTGTTCCTGTCAATATAGCCCTGATTGGCCGGGATACCGTCCGCCATCAAAGCGTCCTTTGACATTCCTTCCGTACCGCTGAAAATACCCACAATTTCAAAAGTGTCTTCCCGCCGGGTGTCCAGGCTGTACAGGGTAATGGAATCTCCTGGCGAGAGATGGTTTTTTTCGGCCAGTTCCCTGGAAATCAGCACCGCAAAAGAATCCTCCGGGGTGATGTGGCGCCCTTCCTCCAGGGTATAAGTGCCGTTTAAAAACTTTACGCTCAGCCCGGAGTTCATGGTCACGGTATAGGGTACCGGCTGACCATGGCCGGAAACATCCACGTTGAATGCACCTGAAAAATAGTCGAAATCCACAGCGGCTCCATAATATCCGTCTTCGCTCTCCGCGCTGTAAGAAATAACTCCTTTCACTTTGGAAATGGCATCAATCACATCCCGGGTAATATAGTCCCCGTTATACTGATAACTCATCCCATTGCTGTTTTCCGTTCCCGGCCCGTAGTTTTTCTGATTTCCGCTGTCGATTTCTATGCGGATGGACGCCCCCACCGTTTTCTTCATCTCTTCGGTTTCCTCTGCCGTGGCCTGACCTACCGATAAGGCAGTCAGTGCCGCAGTGGACAGCAGCGTAAAAATCAGCAGCAGAGCGATACTTCTCATTTTTTGCCGTCGGCAGTAACGGATCGCCCGTCTGAAAAAATTCATAGCAAACGCCTCCTAACTCATTCTTGTTAAAATTTCTTTTGGCTTTAACCGGAGGATCACGCCGCCGGCGGCCAGCACTGTCAACAGGGCAGCTCCCGCTTCCCCGGCAAGCAGAATACCGGAAGAAAACAGATCCGGCTTCAGGTAATTCGATGTGCTGCCCCCGGTCTGCAGTGATGCCGCAGCTGTTTCCCGGGCCAGTGCGCCAAACAATATCCCATTGACCGTATTCGAACAGAAGAGCCACAGCAGAAAAGCCAGCAGAAATCCGGCAAACAGGAGCACCCAGACCTCCAGCGTAAACTGCCAAAGGATTTCCGTATTCGACTTTCCCATGGACAGGTAAATCCCGGCTTCATGGATACGCCCCCGTATCCGCGCCATCAGGAGCAACATCAGAACCACCATGCTCAATGCAGAAGCAATGGCAATCAGCGCCGCAGCCAGGTTTTGAAGATTTTGAAGCTGTCCGGCGATCTGCCCGTACTGAAAATCATTTTCCCGGAGGATATGGTTATCCCAATCAATGGATTCAATGGCCCCCACACGCTCCAGCAGCGTATCCAGCGCCAGAGGATCGGCAATGTAAAAGGCAATCTCGCCCTCAAAAACGCCCTGCTGCTGTTCCTGCAAATTCACCAGCAGATGACGGTCGGAATAAATATGATTTTCCTTTTTTCCGGCAGTGGGAGAGTCCGTGCTGTCGGCAGTTTTGCCGCACTGGAAAATACCCACGATCTCCACCTCGGCAAAAGCCGTCTTTTCCGGGATCGTATCGATATATTCTCCCTCCTTCCGACCCAAACCGGCGTGGGTGAGTGTGAGTACATCGCCCACTTCCAGGCTGTTTTCTTCCGCCAGCTCTGCGCTGATGAGGATTTTATTCTCGTCCTCCGGCCGGATATGTCGCCCGGCAAGCAGCGTATATTCCTCATTCAGAAATACATCCGCCAGCCGCGAATCCCGCATGGCAGTCACCTGTCCCATGTTGCCGGCTTCCTCGTCACCGGCGCCCGGCAGGAAATGAAGCCGCTCGCTTCTGGCATAGCCATAATGCTCCGTATTATAGGCTTTTACCTGCCCCTCACAGGCACGGATTACCTCATCAATGCTCTGCTGTAAAATCACTGGTGTTGTTCCTTCCCTGAGCACACCGTCCTCCAGAGTCATCTGCGCATAGGGCCGGACAGAAAAGGCAGCGCCGATGCTGGAGCGCAGATCTCTGGCTGCCTGTCCTGTACCATTCAAGATGGAAAAGCAGATCAGCAAAAGGGCAGATACCAGAAAGAAGATCAGAAAAAGCAGAATGGCTTTTCCTTTTTTGCGGGCCAGATAAAGGGCGGCCCGCCTGTAAACGTTCATAAAAAACACCGTCCTTTCCTTTGATGTAATTCCATCATACAAAAGGACGGTTGATTTTCCGCTTAAACTTTATTTAATTTTGATTTTGTTTTTTGAGAGCAGCGGGCAAAAAACGGCGGACATATTGTTCAGAACATCACCGTAAAAACCACACCCCTCTCCGTATTTTCCACCCGATACCGGAAACCGTGCAGCTCCAGAATCGCCTTGACCAGATACAGCCCAAGACCGCTGCCACCGGTGGATTTGTTCCTGGATTTTTCCACCCGGTAAAAGGGCGCAAACAGCAGGGGGAGATCTTCTTCGGGGATAAAAGTGCCGGTATTGGTTACCGTCAGAACAGAGGGGGCGAGACGGATCCGGACCTCTGCGCCCTCCGGAGAATGGCAGATCGCATTGCTCAGGATATTGTGGACGGCCTTTTCCAACAGAGAGGCATTGCCGGATACCGCAACCTCCCCGCCAAACTGAGAATGGATGGTGATCCGTCTCTTGCTGGCCAACGGGAGCAGTGTTTCCGTAACTTTGGCGACCATGTCCGAAAGCAGCACCGTCTCTGTTTTTTGGGCCAGACCATTCATCTCGATTCTGGAAATCATGAGGATTTCCTTTACCAGCCGTTCCATATTTTCCACTTCTTTAAGTGTTTCCGGCAGTACTTTTCCTGTGTCTTTATATTTCCCAATCCCCAGGATCATACTTTCCATCTGTCCTTTTAAGATGGTAATGGGCGTTTTCAGTTCATGGGAAGCAGCCGCAAAGAAATCCCGGCGCTGACGGGAAAGTTCGGTGATGTGTTCCATATTCTCCCGCAGCTTTTTATTAGCGCCTTCCAGCTCTTTCATCGCCGCGTCCAGCCGCTTTGCCATCACATTCAGGCTGTCCGCCAGAACACCCAGCTCATCGCTGCGGTTTACCCTGCACTCCCAGGTCATATCCAGATGCGCCATCCGTCTGGACACCCGGCTGATTTCCAGGACAGGGCGCACCAGTATGCGGCTGCACAGGGATGCTCCCAAAGCGGATATCAGCAGGATCAGTGCCAGCAGCAGAGGGAACATTTTCAGGAAGGCCACTGTCAGTTCGCGGCCCGGAGAAACAGGAGCGGTAATACTCAAGGTGTAAGTTTCGGGCCTGTCTGCAAAATTGATTTCCAGGGAAGTTGTCAGAACATTGTCCCTGTCCCCATCGTTGACCAATGCCCCAAAGGACTGGCTTTCCCCCGCCCCGCTCATAACAACCAGTGCCTGGTTTTCCAGGCTGAACTGTTCCAGGATCTGACCCGAATCTTCGTAATCAGACCGGGAAATCCTTTCTGTCAGCCGCTGGATTTCTTCCTCCACCCGGCTGCTTGCCACGACCGTGTAGCTTCGGGGAAGAAAAATCATTACCATGGCGTAAATCAGCAGGCTGCACAGGATGAGCAGGCCGGCAATCCACAAAAAAGCCTTGGCGCTTAAGCTGTTTCTAATTTTCCTTGCCAAGTCGGTATCCCACCCCTCTGATTGTTTCGATCATATCCGTCTCCAGCTTTCTCCGCAGGTTCATAATGTGGATATTGACCGTCTTCTCTTCCCCGACGAAGTCATAGCCCCACACCTGATTGAGCAGATGATCCCTCGTAAAAACCCGGCCCGGGTGGAGCAGAAACAGTTCCAGAAGTCCATATTCCGTATAAGTGAGGGAGACCGGATTTCCGCCGGAAAAAACCGAATGACTTTCCCGATCCAGCCGGATATCTCCGTAAGAAAGCGTGGCCGCGGCTTCCCGACTCTCCCGTTCTTTGACCCGGCGCAGAACCGCTTCCACCCGCATAAGCACCAGCTTCAGGGAGAAGGGTTTGGTAATGTAATCATCCACCTTCAGCTCAAATGCCTTTACCTGTGCTTCTTCCTGATCCAGCGCTGTCAGCATGATAATCGGCACATTGGATTCCTGCCGGATCATCTCGCAGACCGTATATCCATCAATTTTCGGCATCAGAATGACCAGCAGGATGAGGGAGAAGGGTTTCTCCCGAAATTTTCTTATCCCTTCCAGGCCATCAGCCGCAGTTTCCGTATCGTAACCGGCATCCGCCAACAGTTCGGAAAGGATGGATCGGATGGCGGTTTCATCTTCCATAATCAGAATTCGTCTGTTCAAAATATCACCTCTGCCGCATTGTATCACAAATTGATTTAGATTTGGTTTAGACGCGTCACAAAAAGCACAAGCCTGTTCCGTTGATCACAAAGAAATCCCCGCCGTTTCATAAAAATCCGACGGGGATTTCCTTCACATCTGCCTTTCTGGCAGCTCCTGAAGCATCTTTATGGTCTCATCCATATTTTCTCCATGCCAGCTTCCTCCCAGAATACCTGAGCTTCTCAGGAAGCTCAGTTCTTTCTGCTGAATGGACAGCGTGATCACATCCTCCTCTGTCCGGATGGTCAGATAATCGTTCAGCCCTGCCTTTTTGATCTCCACATCACGAATTCTGGAAAAAGGAATCGCCAGGGTAACCTCTTTTTTCAGCCCCCAGTTCAGTTTTCCAAAGGGAACCAGCACCAGCTCCCTGCGGCAGATCTGCAGGACGAAAAATTCCGTACTCACTCCCAGGAACTTCACAATCGCGTCGCTGAGATTTTCGGGTGCATACGACACGATGATGCATCGGTTTTCCAGGGGCTCAAACCCTGCTTCCCTGATAATTTCCCATACTTTTGCTTCTTTCGCCATTTTTGTCTCCTCCCTGATTCGATGATACTGTCATTATCACATATCTCATGGGTTTGGAGAGCAATTCTGCCCAGACGGTCCGTCCGGTGCCTGAATGGTTGTTTTAATCACTTCATTTCCCCAGCAGTTCCATCAGCTCTTTTTTCGCTTTCCGCGAAAACAGACACGTTTCTCCGTTGACAAAGATGACTTTTTTCTGCCTGATATCCAGTGATTTCATGAGTTCCGTATTTGCCAGATAGGCGCGGTGTACCCGGACAAATCGGCCCGCCAGCTCCTGCTCCAATTCCCGGATACTGCCGGTAAAATCCATGGTCTCCTGAATGCCGTGCAGGATAATCCGGTGGCTCCTCTCCCCCGTCTCGAAAAAGAGGATTTCATCCAGAGGAATATGCCGCAGGGTATCCATGAATTTCACCGTAAAATACGGGCGTTCTTCTCCATGTTCCCCGCGCAGCCTCTCTTCAATCACTTCCAGACATCTCCGGATCCCCTGATACATCTCTTGCCGGTTTTCCTTCACAATATAATCCATCGCTTCCAGCTTATAGCGGAACGTATCAAATGCCAGTTCGCCATAGGCGGTCACATAGATCAGGAATCCCCGGGGATCTGCTTTCCGGATCTCCCGTCCCAAGATAAATCCCGTATACTGTTCTTCTTTCAGATCTACATCCAGAAAATAAATTCCTCTCTGCCTGTTTTCCCGCAGAATTTCTAAAACCTCCCGGGAATTTCCGCTGTCACAGACGATTTCCATATCATAGCCGGAAATCAGAATCTCTTTTTCCAGTTCCCTGCGGATCTCTCTCCGGATCTTGGGGTCATCATCGCATAAATAAATGGGGATCATTTTCTGTTTGCTCCTGTTCCAATCTGAAGCTCCTGGGTGAATATTCCCTGATTCCAGGATGTCCTCAGAGAAATGTTGCTGCCGGCTTCCACAATGCGCCGCAGGCTTATCAGCCCGGTGCCTCTGCCCGCTCCCCTGGTGGAGTAGCCATCCTCCCATATCCGGGAATAATCTGCCTCTTCCCGCACCGGATTGGAAACGATCACAGACAGCCCCGAAGCATCCTGACAAAAAATGGCTTTCACCGCAGAATGGTCTTCGCTCTTATCCATTTGCTTCCCGCGCAGACGAAACTCCTCCGCTGCCTCCATAGCGTTATCCAGTAGGATCCCCACCGCCCGGCACAAATCAGCCGCAGAAAGATCCGCCGATGTGACAGGCATTACGGCCTCCAGGTAAAAAGGAATCTGCCGCTTCTGCATTTCCATGGTTTTCACCGCAAGCAGGCCCTTCAGTTCCATAATCTGTATATTTCCCAGCTGGCTGGCATGAAAAATCTTTTCTCCCAGCTTTTTCTCAAATTCTCCCGTCACTTCCGCCAGAAAATCCTGCACCGCCTCCAGATCTCCTTCATCCGCCCGAAGCCGGATCCCTGCCATGCGGTTTTTAAAGTCGTGGCGAAAAATCCGCACATCCTGCTGTACGCTCTCCAGATTCCGGATATACAGCTTCTGCTGTTCCAGACTGACCTGCTGCTGCCCCAGTTGTTTTTTCTGCGCGTCACTCTGCAATGCATAGTTCAGGACGCCCAGAACCAGCAGCAGAAACAAAAGGGAAATCATGGGGTTACTGTTGTTTAAAATCAGCCGTTCATTTACTGCTTCCACACACAGAATTTTAAGGTACGGCAGCAGTATAATGACTGCTTTCCAGCTTCGAAAGGAAGTCTCCTGTTCCAGAAATCCATTGTATGCTTCTGACAGACGGCATTTTGCCAGAAGCATTGCCACCATCGACCCGAAGAATAGAACCCCCAGGATGCTGCTGCCCATATAAGCCGTCAGACCGGCGGGATCGTTCAGGTCAAAATTGCGGGTGAGGAAAAACCCTCCCATCTCATCCGTAATGCCATACAGAAATACCACCATGGCTCCTGTAATCAGCGACCATTGCCAGGACTTCTTCCAGGTGGCCCGCAGGGTAACTGTCCACCCCGCCGTTTCCAGCAGACTGAGTGCCAGCAAGGTGGTCACCTCTCCAAACATGTCCCGTAGGTAAAACACAGATGAGAACAAAACCAGCAGAAGACTGTAAGGAAACAACATCAGCACCGCCGCCTTCCCCTGGGGCCTGCATTTTGTCAGTCCCCGGGTCAATATCATACAGCAGACATATTCTGCCAGAACGAGGGGTATATTCAATAATATAACATTCCACAAGGTATATTCCATAATCGCCGCTCTCCTGGTAAAAGGATTCTGAGAAGCGGCGTTCTGCGCCGCAGCCGTTTCTATTATATCTTATGGAAATCCTTCTGAAAAGTTATTTCTTCTTCAGAATCTCTTCCACTTTCCCGCATATGGCGTCTATATTTATCTCCAGGATCTTCCTTCCGTAATCCGCCGAAGCATGAACCCGGGGATCCTCCCCCGCCATGGCCACCGGCTCCTCCCCGGCCGCGAACCGCTCCATCTGTACCAGTTCGGGCCGCACCGCCATGGTGATGGAGGTTTCATTGGCTGCCGCATGGTCGTTCTGATAACGCAGCGGCGTATTTTCCAGCACATCAAAGGCGGTAAAGCAGATCAGTCCGTACCGCTCTTTCATCTCCTCTTTCATGGCGGCAAACTGATGGGTGGAAGGTCCATGTCCATGGGCAACCAGCACCCGGAAGCCCGCCCGGGAAAGATTGGCCCCGATCCGCAGGATCATGGCACGGTATTCCTCATCCGGCAGCCAGTAGGCGCTTCCCGGCAGCTGCTGCATGGGATATGGAATGATGGTACCGCCCGTACACAGATCCATCCCGTACAGTTCCCTTTCCGGGTCATGGTAAAACCGGTCCGGCCCCAGAAACAGCTTAGGCAGGACAATACCTCCTACCTTTCGGGCCACCCGGACAAACAATTCCTGGGACTGAATCCCGTCCGCCCCCAGCGGCAGATGCGGCCCATGCCATTCCAATGTTCCCAGCGGCAGATACGCCGCCGGACAGTCCGCCAGCCGCTCCTGGAATTCCGCCGGGCAAAGTTCTTCATACAATACTTTTTCTGTCATAATTTCCTCTCTTTCCTGGCCGTATGGCCATTAAGGTATCCCCTTGTGGGATTTCCTCACTTTCCTGCCGTACTTCCGCGCTTCTTTTCTACTGCAGAAATTGAAAAACCGCCATTTTCCCCGTAGAAACGGGCAGAATCCTACTTCTAAAAATCATTCTTCTTCCATATCCACCGTATTCCGGCCATCCTTCTAACCGGCAAAAACTAGATGTCCGGCTTATGGCAGGCACGGCGGCTGTCCCTCAGATCGTATAATTCGTTACCTGATTGATCAGAAAGGGAAATTTTTGCGTCATCTAAATCAACCAGGCAGGAGCATACCAGTTTTTCTTATCCACAGGCATCAAATCAGCCTGCATGCATACAACAGCACCTGTTCCGACCTTAACTTTCAGATGAGCAGTGCCGGAATATGGCTGAATGAGTGCAACGATACCGGAGGAAACCGGTACAGACAGCCCATGCTCCTCGATAATACTATAGACAGCAAGGTGATTTTATGCAGATCAAAAATATAAATTTATTATTGCATAAGTGCAAGAAACTGTCAACGTACAAAACCTCCGACAGAGGGCGCATCTTCCTCTGCCGGAGGTTTTCATCACATAGCTCTCAGATCAGTTCATCCAGAATCTTTTTCGCCATGATAATATCTTTTTTCTGTTCTTCCCCGGAAATCTCCCGCTCAATGGTGATATCTCCCTGGTAGCCCACCTCTTTCAATTTGGCGATAAAGGCGGGATAATTTACTTTTCCCTGACCCAGCGGCACTTCTTTTCCCAGCTGATGGCCGTCTGTGGGGTACATACCGTCTTTTCCATGAATTCCCCGCACATACTCGCCGAATACTTCCAGCGCGTCCACCGGATTGGCTTTTCCATACATGATCAGATTGGCCGGATCCAGATTGATGCCCACGTTTCCGGGGCCCAGATCCTTCTCGATATCCTGAATCGCACGTTTCAGGGTCACGGGAGTCTCCTGACCGGTCTCAAACAGGAAGTTCTGGCCGTTGGCACGGCATTTCTCCACAATGGCCTTGCAGGCAGTCAGCACACCCTGATAATTGGGGTCATAAGGATTTTCCGGCATATAACCCACATGAGTGGCAAAATCCGTGGCGTGAATCTTCTTTGCGAAATCCGATCCCTCCATCAGCATTTTCAGCCGTTCCACCCGATAATCGGGGGGAACCAGCCCCAGTGTCAGCTGTCCCTCATAGAAATCCCACACCCGGCGGCCTTCCCAGCCGCACCAGAATGCGGTAATATGCACCTGATGCTTTTTTACAGCGGCATTCACCGCCTCCGCCACGCTGTCATCATGAAGGATATCCCTGTCCCAGCACACCAGCTGGCAGCTCTCCATCCCCATGGAACGCAGTTCGGCAAAGCGTTCGTCAATATCAGTGTCTTTGAAGAGTTCAATCAATACTCCTACTTTCATTTCCCTTCTCCTCCTGTCAGTTCTGCCTTTATCCTTTCACCGCGCCTGCCGTGATTCCGCCCACAATGTGCTTCTGCATCACCACAAAGAAAATCAGGCTGGGGATCATGGACATTACAATACCGGGAAGCGCGTGTTCCCAGTCGGCTGTCTGGGCGGAAAACTGCATATACAGGGCGTTCTGAATATTCATGGCCCTGGCATTTCCGCCGACAATCAGCTGGTTGGTGATGATATCATTCCATGTAGCCAGTGTATCGAGAACCACCACCGTTGTCAAGATCGGTTTCAGAAGCGGCAGAACGATACTGAAATACGTTCTCACCTTGGACGCTCCGTCGATACAGGCACATTCCTCCAGTTCCATCGGCACGTTTTTTACAAATCCGTGAATCATATAAACTGCCAGGGGCATACAAAGTCCGATACTTACCAGTATCTGACCCATCCGGGTACCTGTCAGATTGACGTTGGCCACTACCCTGGTCAGTGAAATCATGTAAGATTGGAACGGAACCATCATAGGCATAATTACCAGTACAAAACAGATCCCGCTGAGCCGGTTCTTGGTTCTGGCCAGCTTATAAGCCGCCATGGGAGCCAGCAGAACGATCACCAGCACCGTTGCCACCGTATAAAGCAGCGTATTGCCGATCAGCTTCGGGAAATCAAATTTTGTCCACGTCTCAATATACATATCCAGACTCCAGGACTTGGGAAGTGCCAGGAAATGCTGGATCATATCATTATACGGTTTAAATGAGTTAATAAAAATCAGAATCAGCGGCATCAGCCAGAAAATAGAGCAGAGAAATACGATGACCGCCAGGGGATTGACCTTCCTCAGTTTTTTCATTATGCCTCTACCTCCTTGCTCTTGGTCACTTTAAGCTGAATCGCCGTTATAATCAGTACAAATACGACAAATACAAGGGATTTTGCAGTGGCCAGTCCGTACTTGCTGTTGACAAACGCCTCTTTATAAATATTGTAGGCAACCGTCACGGTGGAGTTTGCCGGACCACCCTTGGTAAATACCATGATGATATCAAACAGTTTAAAGGCAAAGGTCAGTGAGGTCAGCATACAGATGGATACTGCCGGCATAATCATCGGCACGGTAACCTTGCGGAATGCCTGAAACGCATTGGCGCCGTCAATTTTAGCCGCCTCAATCAGTTCCTTGGGAACCGCGATAATTCCGGCTATATAGTTCACCATGTAAAAGCCGAGGTTCTGCCATACCGCCATGATGACTACTACATAAAATGCCAGTTTGGGAGTTCCCACCCAGCTCCAGTTGAAAAATTCCCATCCAGTAATACTATACAGCGCCTCAAAGCCCGGGCCGAAGATAAATTTCCAGATCAGGCTGATGGCGGTGAGGCTGATGATATAGGGGATGTAATAAAAAGCACGTCCCACACTGGAGGTTTTCCGTTCTCTGGACATGACAACCGCCACAGTCAGAGAAAGAATATTGACAATAATCACATAGAAAACCGCGAATTTCAGTGTAAAGGTAACACCCTTCCAGAACAGGGTATCATTGGTAAAGATCTTGACAAAGTTAGCCAGACCCACAAACTCCATGTCTTTTCCCACGCCGTTCCAGTCAAATACCGAGTAGTACAGGTTCATCACAAAGGGAATATCCGTGGCAAACAGTACAAAGGCAACTGCAGGAAATACGAACAGGGCAAACAGGAGAAATTCTCTTATCTTTTTCGATTTCATACTGTTTCCTCCAAACGATCTCTCCATGGAAATCCGCGGACAGGCGGCTTTCCCATGGACAGAAAATGTAAGAACCCCGCAGCCTGGCGTGCTGCACAAGACCAGGCAGCACAGCGGGCTGCGGGGCATGAACCCTTTCCGGCAGCTGCCGGAGGTTTCCTGTTTTATGCTACGCGCTTATCCGGCTGTATAGAATTCTTCGAACAGCTGCGTCACCTCATCCTGGCTCATATCACCGAGCATGTAGGACTGCAGGTAAGGTCCGCATACATCCGTATAACTTGTAGGAGCGATCGTATGAATCCATCCGTTGGTTTTTCCTTCGTTGATATAAGTCTTCGCATCGTTGGCCAGGGCTCCCTTTACCTCCCGGTCTGTCTTTACGGCAGGTACGGCTCCTACGCCGTCGCACATCCAGTACTGTCCCATTTCAGAAGTCAGAATATACTCACAGTATTCCTTTGCCAGTTCCAGATTCTCGGAATCTTTGTTTACAATGTACGTCCAGTTACAGGAGGACAGTAACGTGGCATCGTCTGCCGTCTCGCCCACCGGCACCGGAAGGAATGCCAGATTGGCATCCGGATTGAAGGAATCCAGTGTGGACTGGCACCAGTCACCCATATGGATAATGGCAGCCTCTCCATTGGCCAGCATGTTTTCAGAAGTTTCCCAGTCAACTTCCAGAGGTTTGTCCGGTCCATACTCTACTGCCAGATCCAGGAACCGGAACAGATTGCCCCAGTGGGGAAGATCTGCAAACTGCAGTTCACCGGATTTCAGAGCTTCGTTGGTACCTTCCGCATCCAGTTTTTTATCGATCATGAAGTGAGTGGCCAGCTGACCCAGCACCCAGGTCTCTTTTGCCGGAAGCGCAATGGGTGTGATTCCGGCCGCCTCCAGTTTCTGGCAGGCCTCCTCCAGCTCATCCATATTGGTGGGAAGCTCCGTAATTCCCGCTTTTTCAAAACAGTCTTTGTTATAGAGAAGTCCCATGTTCTCATAGGTCCAGGGCAGAGACATGACTCTTCCATCCTCTGTGGTTCCCGTTGCCAGCGCATCCTCGTTGAACAGGCTGGTCACATCGGTATCATCTGTCCAGTCATAGGCATACTCATAATACATCTGAGCGGACGTTCCGGATTCCACATCGAATACATCGGGAATATCACCGGAATTCACCCGGGACTGCAGCAGCGTGTTACTGTCATTGGCAGCATGCTGTACCTCGATGGTCACGCCGGGATGCTCTTTTTCAAAAGCTTCCACCATCTCCGCATACTCATCCAGACCATATGCATGGGCATCAAATACCTGGAGTACTACTTCCTCCCCGTCCGTACTTCCGGAATCCTCCGAACTGTCTTCGGAATCCGTACTCTCCGTGCTTTCCGCGCTCTCGGAAGAGCTGTCATCTGAGGAGTCTGAATTACCCCCCCCACATCCGGACAGAAGGGATGCGGCCATCGCTGTCGTCAGCAGCAGTGCGAGAACTTTCTTTTTTGCCATAATAGTTCCTCCTTTAAAAATACTTTATTTCTTCTGCCAGTATCGGCAGAAAGTTACCATCAGGAAACGATTTATTTTCCTCCGGCAGATACTCATCGCCGAAGACATTTTTCGTCACGCTTTCGTATGGGCTTCCACATACGCCTTCGCGGCCTTCCATTCTTTCAGTGCCACTTCCACAGATTTTACGCCCTCAGACAGCGGCGCCACCTCCACGGGTTTTCCGTCCCGTACACATTCCGCGAAATATTTGATTTCCGTATAATACGGTCCCAGATTGGAAACATTGATTCCCGCCGTATTGTCCGATACGTTATACTCCGGATTCAGTTCCGGGTGCTCCACGGTTCCGTCCTTTTTGTAAACCGTCAGCGAGGGATTCTGCTTTCCGTTGAACCAGATGGTTCCCTCCTCAAAGCAGGCGCGGAAGCTGGCCTCAAACTGCAGCCCCGGGCATTCATCCCAGATTCCTTCCACGGAGGCAAAGACATCTCCAAACTCATAAGTGGTAATCACCTGGTTAATCATGCCGCTTTTAAAGGCCGTAGCCTTCACTTCAAAGCTGTCAGGCTCTCCCAGCATATACCGGAGAAAATCCAGATCGTGGACATGCAGATCCAGCACCACCGAACCGCTTCTCTTCTCATCATGGAACCAGTCTTCAAATCCCCACTTCACATCGGCGCTGATCCGCTGCATCACGATGGACTTCAGCTTCCCAAAACGTCCGGTATCATAGGCGTCTTTTAAATAACGGTATTCGTCGAAGGAACGCACCACCTGTCCCACCATAACCTTCACGCCGGTCCTTTTTTCCGCCTTCAGAAGCTTTTTGCAGTCCTCTTCCGTAAGACATACCGGTTTTTCCACCAGGACATTCATCCCTTTCTCCATGGCCGCCACCGCATGATCCGCATGCAGATAGCTGGGAAGACAGATATGTACGATATCCAGCTGCTCCTCATTGATAAGATCCATCCCGTAAGTATACGTCCTCGCATCCGGGAAATAGGCAGCAGCCTTATCCAGAAATTCCTTTCTGCAGTCTGCCAGCGCCACCACCTGCAGATCCATCTGCGCGGACAGCGCTTTCAAAGACAGATAGTGGGTGGTTCCCATTCCCCCACATCCGATCACTCCAACCTTCATATCAACACCTCGCTCTTTGTTTGTCCAGTGACTTAACTATTTGATTTTAAAGAAAAGACTGAACCAGTAACCGCTTTGTTTTCCTTTTTCTGTCCAGTCTTTCGATTTGCTTATACCTTACCACTGAACCGATTTTCTGTCAATCATTTCTCTTCCATTTTTTGGCGTCTATAAGCTTTTTCACCGTTTTATACAGTTTTTCCCTTGATTTTTTGTCTATAATGTTCAATTTTGTTCCGGTGTGATCTTTTTTCGCTGAAACATTTTCCCTTCCTGCAAAAAAAGTTTCCACTGTTCTGTTCTCCCCTGTTGATTTCTTTTTTCTTTTATGATACCATGCAATTAATCAGATGGGTTGACTAATAGACCTGTTCTGTACTGTATCGAGGAGGAAGGAATCTATGCGGCCCGTTACCCAGCAGCTTATCAAAAATTCCAATATGAAACGGCTTTACGCATCTGTCTATAATCATCCCGGTATCTCCAGGGCAGCCCTGGCAAAACATACCAGGCTCAGCAAAACCACGGTGTCCACCCTGATCGACGAGCTGATTGAACGGGAGTTTATTGTTGACAGCGGCGTTTCCGAGACGGAGTCCGTAGGCAGACGTCCCAATACACTCTATGTACGTTCCGGCCGATACTATGTGGCTGTCCTTCACTGGATGGAAGATACGGTACAGCTGTATCTCATCGACCTGACCGGTGCGACTGTCTGTCAGTTCTCCGAAAAAGTCACCGGGTCCGATACCTATCTGACAGTATCCGGGAAATGTTTTTATGATTCTCTGCTGTCCCGATACGACAGCAAACAGATTCTGGGGATCTGCATTGTGGTATCGGCCATGATCGACGCCGCCCGGGAGGAGATTTACTCCACTACCCTGAGCCTTCCCGCTCTTGGAGAGGAGAAAATTTTTCCGCTGCTTCACACCGCATTTCCGGAATATCCTGTGGCCTTTCTGGAAGATACCGCCTGTTTTGCCTACGCGGAAAAAGTATATACCAATCTGAAGGAAAACAACTTTGCCTTCATCAACTTTGGCCGGGGCATCGGCGCCACTTTATTTATCGAAGGCAACATGCTGGGAAAAGCCAGCGGTTCCTTCACCCAGTTTGGTCATTACTCTGTGGATCCGGACGGTCCTTTATGTGTCTGCGGAAACCACGGCTGTCTGGAAACGTTGATTTCCGAACACAATATCGGCCCGCGGGCGTCCTTTTTCGGGGAAAGCCCCTTTCTCACTCCGCCGGACCGGGTCACCTTCGCCGATCTGGGCCGCGCCGCCCTCTATCGGGATCCCACCGCCATGAAACTGCTGACACAGATGGCGAAAGAACTGTCCCTGGCGCTGGGAAATCTGATCTGCATCGTCAATCCCTCCCTGATTATCCTGGGAGGAAAAATTCCCGCTCTGGGAGACTATTTTCTGGAACAGGTGCGCAAAAATCTGAAAACCATCGGATTTCGGAAAATGGTGGATCATGTGACCGTCCGCTACTCCACCCTGCACAGCGACTCCTTCCTGAGCGGCGCTATGCGCTACTACTTCGATATTCACTACAGCTTCACCCAGGAAAATCCCTCCGGTTTTTATGTTGGATAAATGTCTCTCCTGCGGTATAATGGAAGAAATGTGACAGATCAGCCGGATGGCTGTACTGTTGCGAAGAAATATCTGACCGCGGTCAGATGAAGGAGCGAGGACATTTACATGAAACTGATGAATCAGCAGTTGATTAAAAATACCAACCTGAAGCAGATCTATCATCTGGTGCATCAGGAACAGGGGATCTCACGGGCCGAACTGGCAAAGCGGACAAATCTCAGCAAGACCACGGTATCCGCTCTGGTGGATGAGCTTCTGGAAAGGGATTTCCTGATGGATACCGGGACCGCTGACAGCAAAACCGTGGGAAGAAAACCCAATTGTCTGCAGCTGAAACCGGAGCAGCATTATGTGGCAGTACTCTGCTGGGAAGAAGAGCAGATTCAGGGCTATCTGACGGATATCTGCGGGAGCGTCTTTGTTTCCGGAAAGAGCGAGGTGAAGGAAGGCGGTTCCTATGTGGAACGTTCCCGGGCCCTTTTCGACCTGCAGCTTCTCCCTGCCATTTCACCGGAAAAGCTTCTGGGGATCTGCATCGTGGTTCCTGCCATGATCGATCCGGATACCAGACAGATCTTTTCCACTTCCTTTCATCTGCCGGATGGGGAGGAGTCTGACATTATAAAAGAGCTGGCGGCCATATTCCGGGAATATCCCGTGGCGCTCTTGAACGACACGGCCTGCACCGCCTATGCGGAGAAGGTATACACCGGTATCCGGGAAAAAGATTTTGCCTTTGTCAATTTCAGCCGGGGTATCGGCGCCACCCTGTTTATCCAGGATACCATGCTGGGAAAGGCCACCGCCTCTTATACCCAGTTCGGCCACTTCTCCATCGATCCTGACGGCCCCTTATGCTCCTGCGGCAACCGGGGATGTCTGGAGCGGATGATCGGGGAAGATTCCCTTCCCGGCCGACTGGCAAAAACAGCCGGTACAAGTCCTCTGAAGCGCAAGGAGACCGTCACCTACCGGGAACTGGCCCATGCGGCCATCTACGGGGACGGAGCCGCCCGCAGCGTGATCCGGGAGATCGCCTCGGACTTTTCCCTGGCCCTGGGAAATCTGGTATGTACCGTCCACCCGAAACTGATTATCATCGGCGGAAAGGGCCGGGATCTGGGACCGCTGTTTCTGGAAGACGTCACGGAATTTCTTCACACTACGGGCTTTCGCCGGATGCTGGATTCTGTCAGCATCCGTTACGGGCTTCTGGATCAGAATGCCTGCTGCAACGGCGCCATGAAATATTTTTTCGATATTCACTATAATTTCACACAGGATTTAAGCGGCCAGTTTTTTCTCGGCTGAAAATGTGCCAGCCGTCTGGTTTTCGGCTTCCCGTTTTCGAAAAAGCCTCTCTGGCCATATGGAAAGGAGATTTTTATGAACAACAAACCATTAAAAGCGGCAATCGCAGGCTGCGGACGGATTTCCGTCTGCTATGAGGACGCTTTCCGGCGTCTTCCCGATCTGGTCTCGCCCGTACTGGCAGTGGACAAGGATCCTGAAAAAGCCCGGGCCTTCGCCGAAAAATTCGGCTGCCGCTGGAGTACCGATTTTGATGATATCCTTGACGCAGGAGTGGATGTGGTGCATCTGTGCCTTCCCCATGATCTTCACCCGGTGATGGCCATAAAAGCCATGAAAGCCGGTATCCATGTGCTGACGGAAAAACCGGTGGCCACCACCCTCCAGGCTGCGGACGCCATGATCCGCACCCAGAAGGAAACCGGCGTGAAACTGGGCGTGATCTTCCAGACCCGTTATACCAAAAGCGTGGAAAAGCTGAAAGAAATGATCGCCCGGGGAGATTTTGGAAAAATCCTGGCCGCCCGTTCCATTCTCACCTGGAACCGTCCCCGGGATTATTATAAGGGCAGCGACTGGAAAGGTACCTGGGCCCATGAGGGCGGCGGCGTTCTCATTGATCAGGCCATCCACAGCATCGACCGGGTACGCTATATGCTGGGCAGCGATGTGGAGTGGATCGAGGGAAGCGTTCATAACTACTACCATGATTTTGTGAAGGTGGAGGATTCCGCCGACGCGGCCATCCAGTTTCAAAACGGCTGCATCTACAACCTGTACGCCTGCAACATTTATGCAGCTGACTCTCCCATCCAGATTGAACTGATCGGGGAAAAAGGACGCTGCGGTCTTCTCCAGGATATGGGCTTTTATGAGCTGGACGGCTGTTACACGGAGATCCGAAACACCTATGAAACCACCAATGTGGGACCGGACTACTGGGGCAGCAGCCACCATCTGCAGCTGCGGGATTTCTATGAATCTGTCCTGGCGGACCGCCCGGTAGCGGTAGACGGGCTGGAAGGTCGGAAAACCCTGGAAATCATCAAAGGGATCTATCTGTCCTCCCTGCGCCGCAAACGGGTGTATCTGCCTTTTGAGGATGTGGCTTACTGCGATTTGAACCAAATGGCATAAAATACAAAGTATCCCGGCGGATCGAGGTATTTGCAAAGCAGTTCAACAAACTGTGCAAATACCTCGATTTGTCGGGCGTTTCCTCTATCAACTAATCTGCAACCACACCTCTCCCATCATTCCGCATTCATTCATCTGACGCACATCCGGCGTTTTATGCACACCACAAAGTTTGTTTTCTCTCGAATAGGTAATCACCGCATTCAGCAGTGTGGAAGCCACCTGGATTTCTATCGTATTCTCTCCTCTTCTCATATAAGAACTCACATCCACTTCCGAACAGAAAGGATCGGAAACAATCTCCTGACCATTTATTTTCAGGCTGTAACTGTCTCTGATTTTCCCAAGATGGAGAACGGCACGTCCGAAGTTTTCCTGAAGATCCACTGTTGTCTGGTATGTTCCCACACCGGATGTCCCTTCAAATCCGGGAAGCCTGTTCCAGTCTTCCAGCCGATCCAGTTTAACCGGATCGCAAATCAGTTTCCTTGTTTCCGTTGGAAGCTCCCCCGGAAGCCATTTCTCCAGCCTGAACGTCCATTCCGCAAGGGAAAGCCTATGGCAATTCTCCCCGCCTCTCTTTTTCTGCTTCATGATTCCTGCCTCTTCAGGAAGAATAGCCAGCAGACAGGTATCATTTTCCTGAATGTTTATGGGAACCATCAGATATTCTCCCTTCTGCCAGAAGGATTCCACCGGTTCTGCCCTTCCGTTCCAAGGATCCATCATCCAGGGTATTCCATTCCCTTTCAGGGAAATCTGACAGCTTATCCGTCTTTCCTCATTGATCTCCCTGTAATTAAGTGCCGTTCCCACATTACAGATCATATAAAACTGACATCCATCTCCCCAGTCTCTGTGAACGCCCAGAAGCCGACCGGTACCATCCAACCCCATATCCGGCCGAATTCCCATATCCTCCAACACATTTACAATCTGTTCCCGTTCTTTCACCACCCGGACATTTTTCATGGTCAGCAGACATTCCATGTGTCTGGCCGCTTCTTCCCTCTCTTTTTCAGATTCTGTCATGGAATCTCCCGGTTCAGGAACATTCTCCACAAATAAAATGGGGAAACCTCTTTGAGCATATTCCAGCACCTTCCGGATTATCCGCAAGGACAACATTTCTTCCGAGTCGAAAATCAACGCTTTATATGCGGGTCCTTGTAAGTTCAATCGTCCCTCTTCCACCTGGGCGCACTCCAACTCCAGATGGGCGGGGCACAAAAATTCATAGGTATAACCGGCGTTTTCCAGCACAGGGCTGTCAAAAATCCGTTCTGCCCCCACAAAATCGATCCTTTCAAAATATCTCCTGGCATAAATAGCCAGATCCACTTTCATCACTCCCTGACGGAGCGACTCCTGTACCCGTGCCATATAATCCGTATATTTTCTGGCATGGATCCAGTTAGGCTGTCTCTCTCCCCAGCTGTTGGAAAAAGAATCAAAACTTCCCATCCCTTCATAACCCGGCCAGGTCAATCCCACCAGGTGTCCGTTCTCACTACCCTCTCCATCATACTGGCCCCGATAGGAGTATCCGTGCATCACTACCTGATTCACGCCTCCTGCCAGAGCCCGGTGGGTATGCCACAGAAGATTGTGCCATCCCTGCTGATAATTTCCGGAGTTGATATCCCCGTTTCCTCTTCCTTCCGTTTCCGGAGCTGTCTCAATAGAGTATACCGGTTTTTGGGTCATGTGAACCGCTCCAGACTGCAGCCGATAAAAATCAACGAGATCTGCTCCGTATAAGGATTCTGTCTCCGGAACTGTCACATACATGGCAGTCTTTGCAGTCTCCAACATTTTCCCATAGGATGTCTGGTATCTCAGGCCAAACCCGTGGCGGCGGCAGAACTCTTCTATAGGCTTCAGATGATTTTCCACATACAGATCTGTAAGAAAGGCATTAAAATCATTGGTCAGCCTTCCGTTTTCTCTGTCAAAGGAAAAATCCGGATGAGGAATCTGAGCGAAATTGCCGATCCAGTCCGCATCGTACACTGCCGGAAGATAAGGTGTGAAATCGTAACCGTATTTTTCTTGAAAGGTTTCCAGAAATCCCACAGTCCAGTCCAGATGGGTGGTATATTCCAGAGAATCAATAAACATATTGTCAATACAGCGGGCCGCGTCTCCGTAATAAGGCAGAAATTTATTCTCCCAGTAATCGATCAGCCTTTGGGAAGCCGCTTTTCCATAATGATCCAGCTGAAGATTTCCGCAGGTTCTGCTACCTGACGGATGCTCCCACCAGGTAAACAGCACATACTCTCCCTCTGTTTCCGGAGAGAATCGGATCTCGTATTCCTCCTGCCCCTCCAGGAAACGTCGGATTTCCGCTCCTTTCTTCAAACTTCTGGCAGAAGAAAAGTCCAGGATATGGTTTTCTTTATCCACATATCTTGCCACTGTCGCTCCGACCAGCCGGGCTGTTCCACCGGCTGACCGGGCATCCTCCAAAGCCGGTTCAGAAACAGGCGCTGGGCCCGCATAAGGATTTTCCCGGGTAATGCCGTCCACCCATACTCCATCCGCCTCCATCTGCGCTCCTGAAGCAGGATCGTCCACATCTGTGATTCCCGGAAGGGCCAGCGGCCAGCCAGGTGTCATCATAAAATCCACCTTTATTCCCAGGTGAACAGCTTCCTCCAAAAGCTCTTTCATCAGCGCATTCCAGTTCTCCTGACCCCAGTCCACAGAATAGTTAAATACACCCAGATCTCCCGGCGGCGCATATGGCATGGAGCAAATCTCCACCCCGGAAAATCCGGCCTCTTTTATGGAGGCCAATTCCGTCTTCAGTTCGCAGGCAGTCACCTGGGCCCCAGGTATCCACCAGCGAACCTTAGGCCTGGAGTAAAAATTGATTTTTTCAAATTTTTCCAGATAGATATTTTTCTTCATTTATACTCCTTTCAGCCTTTTACAGCTCCCCCTGTGATTCCCTCCACAATCTGGGAAGAGAACAGGAAATATAAAACAATAATAGGGATCAGTGTGATGATAACCGCCGCCATAGACTCTCCCATATATCTGGTAAACTGGCCCACATAACGATAGATCACCAGCATCAGTGTCTGAGACTCTCTTTTTCCAAGAAGCACCATGGGCATATAAAAATCATTCCATTCTCCGATGGCAGTAATCAGCGCTACAGTCATGATCACCGGTTTACACAGGGGCATGATAATGCTGAAAAAAATCCTGAAATCTCCCGCGCCATCGATCCTGGCCGATTCCTCCAGGGCTATGGGAATGGTATGAAAAAATGTCTGAAAGATAAAGCATGCCATGGAAATACCGGATATATACACCAACATCAGGCCAAAGATATTGTTTAGAAGACCGATATTCCGCAGGATGATAAACAGAGGCAGAATGCTCACCTGTACAGGCACCATCATCCCCAGAAGGAAATACCCTGTCAGAAAACTCTTGCCCTTAAAAGTGAACCGCTCAATTCCATAGGCTGTCAGTCCCGATAGCAGAAGACATCCCAGGGTTCCACCTGCAGTAAGAAGAATACTATTTCCGAAATAGGTCAGGAGATCCTCCTCTGTAAGGACAGTCAGATAATTCTCCATTGTCAGTGATTTGGGCAGTCCAACAAAATTTGTCACCAGATCTCCCTGGGTCTTCAGGGAATCCATCAGGGTAATCAGCAGTACAAAAATTGTAAGACTGGTATAAATTAGAAGGATCACTGTACAGATCCATCTTCCTACTTTTCCCGCAGGGGAAAGTATTTCCGTATTTTTTTCTGCTTTCATCCGTACACCTCCTAATTGTCATACTCAAATTTCTTCAGAACCCGATTCTGAACCATGGTAATCACCAGCATAATGACAAACATTACCACGCAGATAGCAGACCCGAACCCCATCTCCGACCTGCCATTCAATGCATTGCCAAAGGTATAACGGTAAAATACCAGATTTACAAAATCCAGTGATCCGCTGATACCTCCTGTGGGACCGCCCAGAATAAAGGGAAGATCAAACAGAGCCAGTGCCCAGATGGTGCTCATGGTGATAATAGAGGCACAGGACGGCAGCGACAGAGGTACCAAAATGTGGATGAATCTCTGCCACTCCGTACATCCATCGATCCTGCAGGCCTCCATGATATCCCTGGATATATCCATAAAATTAGAGTAAAAGATCATGATACCGGAACCGGCTCCCTGCCACATGATCATAATGATCATCAGTTTAAAAGCCCAATCCGGATCTCCAAACCATGCCCCCTGAAACTGCCCCAGACCGATCATCGCCAAAAATTTGTTTAAAAAACCGATATTTGGATTAAAGATCAGGGTCGCAAAAAAGCTGACAATGGTGGAACTGATCACGTAGGGCATAAATACCATAAACTTCAGATATTTATACGCCGGAATTTTGATAAAGAAAAGATAAGCCAGAATATACTGGAATGGCGTGATGATCAGCCAGACACACAGCAGATATTTCAGATTGTTCAGGATCGCATGAAAAAATGTGGGAGAAAATTTCTCATCCGTAAAAATCGTAATATAGTTTTTCAGTCCCGCAAAGTTCATGGGTCCCAGGCCCGACCATTCAAAGAAACTGAGATAGATCACATAAATGATCGGAAAAACGATAAAACATGTATAGAATATAAAACCCGGGAGAATGAACTTAACATGTGCATATTTTTTTCTCATATTCACTCTCTTTCTCCGCCTTCCGGGCGGTAAACAATGGAAAGGAATGCCTTGCGAACTTTCGAATAAAGCAGGGTCGCTGCGGGGCCTTGCGACCGCCATGCAGCGACCCTGTTCCGATACATCTTACTGCATCAGTCCGCTTAATTCATCCATCAGTTCATCTACTGTCATATCTCCGGAAAATACCTTCGGGAAATCTTCCTGCCATACAGTTACCGCTGTTCCATCTGTGGAATAGTTAGCCAATACCTCCTGCCAGCTGGTGTACAGGTTCCCCTGCCCACTTTCAGAAATCTCTTTGGCGATATCTGTGGAAGCTTCAATCTGATCGCTTGCAGATACACCGCCCTGAGACTGTACCCAGATTGTCTGTGCCTCCAGAGACGCACAGTAATTGGCGAATGCCAGCGCCGCATCCATATTTTCGGACGCTGCATTTACAGAAAATCCGTTGGCCGGTGTTCCCACCAGACCGGTAACGCCATCTTCTGACGGGATTTCAAACGCACCATAATTCAGATCCGGATTGTTGTCAGAAATCGTAGAAGCATCCCATGATCCACTGATATACATGGCAGCTTCACCGGATGTAAACGCCAGGATGGCGCCGTTTCCATCCACTCCCAGCCAGTTGTCTCCATAATATCCATTATCAGCCCATTCCACCATCTTGCTGAGAGCGTTCCTTGCAGGCTGATCTGTAACTTTTACAGAATAATCAGATAATCCCTTCGTATATTCCGGATCCATAGCGGAAAGTACCGGCTCATACTGGAACAGAAGCGCGAAAGCATCCGTTCCACAAAGTGAAATGGGGATTACTCCGCTGTCATTGATGGTGGCTAAAAGCTCTTCAAACTCACTGAATTTAGTAGGAATCTCCCATCCGTTCTCCTCAAACATATCCACGTTGTAGTAAACTGCCCGGGTATCCATGGTCAGCCACGGAACCGAATATCTTTTTCCGTCAATAACGGACCGCTTCAGAGTGTTGTCATCAAAGAGACTGTAATCTACCTTATCTGTTAAATCCACAATCGCATTGTTGGAAACCAGGTCCGCCATTACTGCATCGGAAGTTCCACTGGTATAGAAAAGGTCCGGTCCTTCCCCTGACTGAATGGCTGTGGAAAGCACGCTGTTATATGTCTCGCCATCCTGGATCTGATACTCTACTGTTACGTCCGGATACTGCTCCTCGAATCCGGCAATCACTTCTTTCAGGCTTTCCTCAAACTGATACGCATGTTCCCATACAGTGATAGTTCCGGATATATTCGTATTCTCTTCTGTTCCAGTATCCGACTCATCTGTACTGTCTGAGGATTCCGTACCCTGACTTTCTTCGCTGGAAGCCTGCCCCGTATCCTGCGTATCTTCTGAAGAGCCTCCGCCGCATCCCATAAAAATACTCCCCAGCATACTTGCCGTACACAGCATCGCAACAACCTTTTTCCAGTTCATACTTTTCTCCTCCTTTGATGTTGATTTATGATGTCTTTATTATATACTGGAATAATTTTTCTTATAATAAACATTTTAGGAAGTCTGATTCAAAAAACAGACTTCCCAAATTTAATCATTCACAATCTTACATATTGATTCACTATTTCATCAACTTTTTTCTGAAATCTGTGATGGTTTCCCCCGTGATCTTTTTAAACACTCTTACCATATAGTTTTCATTGGAAAACCCCGTCAGTTCTGCAATCTCCCCCAGTGTATATTCCTGCGTTTCCAGATATTCCTTTACCTTTTCTACTTTCTTCTGATTGATATACTGCACCGGCGTCATAGAAGTCTTATCCTTGAACTTTTTGGAGAAGGAGGATACACTTTTCCTTTGAAGCTCTGCCAGATCCTCCAGTGTCATCCTGCCGTCAATATGCTGATCAATATAGGAAAATATCATCCCCATTTCATCTTTCTCCAGCCACTGACGGATTTCCTCGTGGAACATCCTCATCCGTTCCAGCACCCTCTGCTCCAGCATACTGCAGGTTTCCGATTCCGAGATAATCTCTACAAAGGAATATCTGCTCCTCCATCCGGCCATTGCTTTCTTATCACGAACCGAAGATATCAGTACATTCAGCACAAAGGCACTGACAGACTGCACCAGCATTTCCTGGACTGCTTTCACCCTTACCCGGCGTTGCCGGCAGACACACAGAAATCGATGAAGCTCCTCCGCAAATATCCCTGCTCCTCTATCCGATATAAATTCCCTTTCGGAAAATATCAACTCCGGCGCATTCTCCTGCCACAGAATATCCTCCGCATAAAACACTGTACGTTTTTCCTGGTAAAACCGAAACCGTGCTCCCCGTTCCGCCTCCTCATATGCCGCCGGAATCCTCTGTGTACCGGAAAAACTTCTGCTGATACCCAGATAGACCCTGCGATTGGTATACTGAAAAATATTTTTTTCGATGGCTTCCGCATAGCCATCCAGCAGTTTTCTGCGCTCACCGTTTGACGGTTCACCGGAAAACTGAAAGATCACAAAAGGATCTCTTTTAGCGGAATCCATAAGATATCCCATTTTATAATGGGACACTATCTCATCCAACAGGTGAACCACCATTTTTCTTCGGAGTTCTTTTGCTCCCTCCTCACATTCTTCCGCCTTGATTACACCCACAGTCATTAGTGTCTTGTTATCATCGAAAATTGGTTCCAGTATCTCTTCCCTTTTTCTTTTTCCTTTTCTTCCTGAGATTTTCTTCGCCACATCCCGAAGTTCTCTTTCTATATTCTCTCTGCTGATATCGTGCTTCAGAATATATCCGTCCGTTCCCAGCGAAATTGCTTCCCTGGCGTACTCGAATCGATCATAGCAGCTGAGAATAATAATCCCCTCCGCCAGATTATCTTCACGAATCTTACGAATAAATTCTAACCCATTCAGCCCCGGCATCTCAATATCCGTGATTACAATATCCACCAGCGTATTCTTCATAAACTCCAGGGCATCTATTGCGTCTCCAAATGTCCCGGCCACACGGATATCCTCCATATTTTCCAATAAGGTCTGAATCCCGATCCGGGCTAGAATCTCATCATCCACAATGATCACTGTTATCACCTGTCAACCCTCTCCTCTCTGTCTCGGCAGTCTGTACCGGATCACCGTGCCACTTCCCGGCTCACTTATGATCTGCATACCATATCCCTTTCCATATTCCAACTGAATAATCTGCCCCACATATGTAAGCCCGATATTCGTATGGTTCTCTCTGGGTTTATTCTGCTGTCTCCACTTTTCCACATCAAACCCACATCCGTTGTCCTCTACAGTAATGTACAGGATCTCCTTCTCTGTCCATGTCCTGATCAGGATCTTTCCTCCCTTTACCATTCCCCTCTGAAATCCGTGTACAATGGAGTTGTCCACCGCTGGTTGCAAAAGAAACTGAAAAATTCTGCAGTCCTCCGTCCCCGGCTCCAACCTCATCTCGATCTCAAAGTTCATAAATCGGGCCTTCTGGATCACGGCAAACTGCTTAATTAGATCCAGTTCATCCTTCAGCGTGTAATTCTCCTTTTTTCCATCAACGGTATGCATCATAATATAAATCAAGGCCTCTGTCAGCTTCTGAATATTCTCCTGGCGGTTAATCACCGCCATCCATTTGATGGTGTTCAGGGAATTATAAATAAAATGTGGCTGAAGCTGCGCTGTCAGCGCCTGGATCTTAAAATTATTTTTTTCATTGACCTCTGCCTCGTTTCTCAGGATCAGTTCATTGATCTGCTTTGTCATGCTATTGAAATGACGGGAAAGACTCCTCAATTCACCCCGGGTTATCTGTCCCATCTGAATCTCCATATCTCCTCCCGCAAACCTGTCCATGGCATATTTCAGATCGCTAATAGGCTTCAAAAAGGATTTCTGGAAAATGTAAAACACCAAAATCAGGAACACACAATAGACAATGGAAACCACTATAATCACCTGCGTCAGCGGCTGAATAGAATCCATCATCGCATCCAGAGATACGCATCCCACAAATGTCCATCCTGTATCCTCCAGCCGGCTGTAGGCTACAATCGTCCGTTCTCCTTGATTCTCTATAATCTGGTATCCGCTGCTGAGCCTGGTATCCCCGATTTCCTCCCATACCGTTTCGTCCAGCGGGATATCAGAGGAACTGTAGAGCATCTTCCCGTCAGAATCTACCATATACTTCAGACAATCATCCATCTGCAGCTTCTGAAAAGCGCTGCTGATCATCTGATCACCGATCACATAGTATAAAGTTCCTATATTTCTCTCTTCCTTACCGTTGATGGCCCTGGCCAGTATATACAGATTCGACCCGTACTTTCCAAACAGCTCATCTGTGGCAAACCAAGAGTATTTTCCGCCCTTTGCCACGATTTCCGTGTTATGGGACTGCATAACATCCAGCAAATTGTTATACTGGTTGGCCCCGTTGTAGTAGACTTGTCCACCGCCTACAAGATAAATAGCCCGGATTCCGCTGTAAGAATAGCTGAGTCCTGCTAGCACCGAATCAATATAGTCTTCATCCAATTCCGACCTCTCCAACATATCCACACATCCGTTAAAGTACAATGTCATAGTACTGTCTTCATATGTTTTCAACATGGAAGACACCTGGTTTCCGATGGAAATCATGGTGTCCTCCATGGTCTCCCCGGAATTATTCCCTGCATAATCCTGGAAAACATGATAAGTCACCAGAATCAGTACAATATATGGAATCAACACCAGCAGCAGAAAAAGTCCAAATATTTTCAGTCTTATCCTATATTTTTCCAGAAATTTGTCCATTTTTTCTCCTTTGGAATCACCATATTTTTCATTAAATATATTCTACAGAATAACACAAATCTTCTGATAAATCAAAACATATGAATTCCCATGTTTTTCGGAATACAGCGCTTCTGCATTGAGGCTCTTGTGTTTCCGTCAAAATCTAAACGCAGAAAACAGGGCCTGAAATGAACCGCCTATCCAATGCTCATTTCAAAGCCCTGCCTTCTATCCGACCTGTGTGCCAAGTCCCCTATTTTCTGTTCTTCTCTTTCGGGCGCATGGTTACGTCAAGCCCGGTTTTCTTTTTCTCACTCTCTTTTTCCTGAATTTCCGCCTTCTCTTCCTCGATAACCTGACGGATATAATCCTGACTGCCCGTCTTGCGGGTGGGAACCAGCTGCCGGATCAGCCCTCCCTTTCCACGGTTCTTTATGTAGAAATAGCCGATCACGGAAAAGACCACGGCGCCGATAAAGTTTACCAGCAGATCCTCCATGGTATCAAACAGCCCCACATCCAGATACCCGTCTATGGGAAGTACCCTTCCGTTCACCGCCGTCTCCGTAATGCCGGTAATATCCACCACCGCATTATGCCCTTCCGCATTCAGAGCCACCGAGTGGATCGCCTGAATCACCGTATCCTTCTGCATGTCAAATCCTGCCAGCTGATCCATGGCAAATTCAAAGAATTCCCAGACCACACCAATGGTCATGGAAAAACACAGGGAGACAATGGCCACGAAAACCGGGGACAGGCTCATCCCCACCTTCTTATTCCGGTTCAGCAGATCCACCAGGGAAAATCCGATAGCTGCCGCCAGAAATCCGTTCATGGTATGCAGCACCGTGTCCCAGTAAGGAAATTTCAGATAGAATTCATTGATCTCCCCTAAAATCTCTGCCGCGAAAATAAACACCAGAATAATGATTTCCAGCACCTTTGGCAGCTCAATCCGGAATGTCAGCTGGAGAAATCCCGGCAGTACCAGCAAAAGCAGGGTCAGAAGGCAGAGAAACACATTTTCATAGTTTCGATTAAGGAACTGCAGCACCATGGTAGCGATCACCGCAATACGCAGCACCGAATACACCAGAAAGGAACTTCTGTGCTCCGTCAGCTCCATATGAAGGGCCCTTCCCATCGTCCGCAGGATTTCCCCGATTTTCTTCATGCGTTAATCCTCCAGCGGCCCGTTCAGTTCCTCCGTGCCAGGAAGCACAAACCGGCCGTCCTCAATGATGGAAATCTCCGAACCGTCTTCCCGCACTGCCCGGATATACGCCAGTTCCTCATAGGGAATGGTGATATCCGTATGACAGCCAAAATACGCTTTCGCCGGATCTTCCTTTCTGTTCAGTGAAATCTCGTTATCCCTGGCAATGATCTCCTTCCCGTCCGGGTTGAACACCGCCGTGTCCTCCGCCCAGCTGTAGCAGGTGTCGCCCACAGCGAAATGGGGACCCATTTTCTCAGCGATCAGAATCGGCAGCCGGTCCCCGACGCCATAAGTCTTCGCCATCCGGTAAGCAGTGGTGTTGGTCCCGATGGCGAACTCGCCCAGGGGCAGCGTGGGATGATGGGCCAGAATATTTTCCAGGATATATTCCCTTCCCTCCTTTGGATCCTCAAAATTTCCACAGCCATAGCCGGTGATTTTTCCGTCTTCAAAATTCATCCACAGATCCCGGTAATGGAGGCCTTCCAGAAATACACCGGTCACATGCAGCGTTCCGCAGGTGCCCGCAAGCTGCGGCGAAGTGAACACCTCTCCCACGGGAATATTCACATCTGCCACACAGTTTTCGAAATTCGTCTGCCGGGCGGGATCCGTAAGCGTATGGAGCATCACCGTCATATCCGTCCGGTTCTCTCCCCTGCCCCGGATCCGCACCTTCACCCCCTGATCCAGCGCGTCGATCATCCGCTGCTGAATCCGCTGGTAAAGGCTGTAGTCCAGGGTATTGATCTTCACGGTTTCCCGGAAAATTTCCTCGAACTGTTCCCCGATCTGCGGCGTGGGGTAGGCAATAATGGTGAAACTGCGCTCCTCTCCCCGGATATACCGGTTGGTGATCTGCCCTGTCTCATTGTTCAGGTGTACCTGCAGCTTCTGCTGTCTTTCATCCAGTCCGATACTGTCTTCACAGGAAGCCGGCGCAAAGGGCCTCTCCCCGAAGATCTCCACCACCGCCGGTCCGCCGTGAACCGCCGCCAGTTCCTTCATCTTCTCATAACTGTTTCGGATACAACGAAGTTTTCTTCCCACAAAATCCTCATCCAGGAACAGTCCCGCGTCATTTCTGTGATCATACTCAAACTGCTGATTGGGAATCGCTCCGTAATAACCGATCCGAAGATGCTGCCGCCGGTTCACCGCGTGAACCGCGGACCGGTAAATCACCGGCTTTAGCCCCATCGCTTCAAACTGCCGTATCGCCTCACGAATCATCCGCTCGAATCCCAGGCAGTAACGAATATTCACCGTCTTCTTTTTGCTGATATCTTTTCCTGTCACCCGAAAGCCGATTCGATAGCCTTCCGTATAAGTGGAGGCCATGCTGCGGATCTCTTCCTCGGAAAGCGTATTGAGAAAAGCGGCCGTCCGCTCTTCCTCTTCCGTCACATACTCGCCGAACCGGTACAAATAGCGCAGATCCTCAAGATTCTCCTCCATAATAATCCGCGCCGCAAAATCCAGCCGGGGATCCAGCTGCTCCCGGATCCGGTACTCCGCCATATCCGCGCAGTAATCGTTGACATACCAGTAAAGTACCTGGCGCACCTGCTCCCTTTTCGGAACCGTGCCATCCTCAAACTCGCCGTATACCTGCAGAAACAGCTCCAGGCATACCAGAAAATCCCAGTCACGGCTCTCATAGGCGAAAACAATCATACCGCGAAGCTCCGTATACAAAGAGCTCAGCAACTGTCCCATATCCCGGCCCAGCTTTGCCGCCGCATAAGCAGGATTTCCCCAGGAGGAAGCATATTGCTCCGGCAGAATATCCTGGTACAGCCTGTGATTCCTTTCCCGCAGTTCGTCAAGGGTTCTTCCGTTTTCCTCCGTTTTTCTCTGCAGCTCCCCCCTGAGACCGATCATCTCCAAAAGAAATCCGGCCACCTGCCGGAAGTATTCCCCAAAAGGCTCCGCCGCGCTGTGTTCCCGGGCGATTTCCTCCACCCGGCCGCAGGCCAGTTCCAGCCGTTCTTTTAACAATTCGTCCATTCCCATTCCCTGCTCCAATACTCACTCGTCAATGATATTGCCTTTTTCTATGTTTTCCTGAATCATCTCTTCCATACAACTCCAGATTTCCCTGGAACCGGAGGACGTTTTCTCATTCCGCTTCAGAATCTGAGATTTCTTCACCTGATGCCGTTTCCAGTCGCCGCCGCCGTTGTCATCGTTCAGCGTCATCGGCTGAAAATTGTCCATCACATGGGCAAATCGGGCCTCCGGGGTCTCATAAGCCTCAAACTCCTCCCAGAGCTGCCGGAGCATTTTTCCCTGATCCTCCGGAAGAATACCGAAAATCCGGTCCGCCGCAGCTTCCTCTCTCTGTCTTTTGGTGGCGTTTCCTTCCGGATCATAGGCATAGGTATCCCCCGCGTCCACCTCCACCAGATCATGAATCAACACCATCTTCATCACTCTGGTAATATCCACCGGCTCATTGGCGTATTCCTCCAGAAGAAATGCCATCAGCGCCAGATGCCAGCTGTGCTCCGCGTCATTCTCCTGCCGGCTTCCGCCCCGGATATGGGTCTGCCGGTAAATCTGTTTCATTTTATCCACTTCCAGAAGAAATTCCTTCTGTTTCTTCAGTCTCTCGTTCATCTTTTCACACCCCTATCAGAAAAAGCGCCAGCCAGCCCACAAAAAAAACACCGTTGGCCATGGCGCCCAATGCGCTGAAACGATAGTTGCGGTCCCGCTCCTTGAAGCTGCGGATTCCAATCCAGAAGCCTGCCGCGGCAAACAATGCCGCCATCAGTCCCAATACTCCCACCCAGGTTCCCGCGTTTCCCTGCCAGATAAAAGACAGGACCGCAGACAGAAGAAAGAGGAACAGGGAAATTCCTGCGAAAATCATGGAAGAAAATCCCCCGTCCGTCTCCTTCTTTCTGGTAAACGCATATTTAAACCTTTTTTTCATAAATCCATCTCCTTATCCGGTTACAGATTAAAAACGCCAGATATCCCAGAACCGTTCCCAGGGTGTTCAGCAACAGATCATCCACATCGAAACTTCCCACCTTGAAAATCAGCTGCATACTTTCCACAAAAAGGCTGAGGCAGAAACCGCAGACGGTCACCAGGAAACCATTCTTCATTCTTTTTCCAATAACCGGCAGGATAAATCCAAAGGGCAGAAAACCGATTACATTCCCCGCCAGATTCAGGAATGCCGCCAGATATCCCACACGCTCCCGGTACACCCAGAATCTCCGGATCTCCTGAAACAGAACCAGATTATACTGATAATCCCGCTGGGCAAAATCTTTCCTCCCATACTCCTCCGACAGAAACAGAAAGTAAATCAGCAGCAGGATATAGATAATAAACAAAATCCACCCAATGATGCGGATTTTTTTCTTTGTCTCATCTCTCACAATCTATCCTCAATCCTTGCTATGAACAACGGAAGGCTCACATCCCTGGCCTCCCGCTGCCTTTCATCCGGCTTTTACGGCAGAGCATCCAAAACCGCCGCGCACCGTCATCTTAAAATGTAATCTGCCCCTTCTGTTTCAGGAGTCTGGCTCCGTTGATGATCAGAAGAATTCCCGTGGTCAGCCCGGTCACCAGCACAATAATCCCCAGAGCAAGATTACCCGCTCCGCTGCTGGCAACTGTCTGATAGATCTTCTCATTACCACTGCTCATATCACCCACTCCTTTCCTATTTTTTGGCCGCATGGCCATAGAGGGATCCCCAACTTATTTTACTCCGTACTGCTGATAATATGTGTCGATGGCTGCTTTCAGGGTGTCGTCGATCACAATCTGACCGGCGCACTCCCGGTTATACAGGCGCTCCACCACCTCTTCCATGGTGACGATGGCATTTGCCGGGAAGCCGTAGGTCTCCTGGATCTCCTCCAGCGCGCTCTTGTCCCCTTTGCCCCGCTCCATCCGGTTCAGGGAAACAATCAGTCCGCAGATCTTCACATCCGCCTGGGCTTTCAGAATCGGGAAGGTCTCCTCAATGGATTTTCCTGAAGTGGTCACATCCTCAATGATCACCACCCGGTCTCCGTCCTTCAGTTTGCTTCCCAGAAGGATCCCCGTATCTCCGTGATCCTTCACCTCTTTGCGGTTGGAACAGTAACGGACATCCTTTCCGTACAGTTCACTGATGGCCATGGCCGTGGCCACACTCAGGGGAATCCCTTTGTAAGCAGGACCGAACAACACGTCAAAATCCAGCCCGTAATTGTCATGGATCGCCTTCGCGTAATACTCCCCCAACCGACGCAGCTGCGTGCCGGTCACATATGCTCCTGCATTCATGAAAAACGGGGACTTTCTTCCGCTTTTCAGGGTAAAGTCGCCAAACTTCAGCACCTGGCTCTCCACCATAAATTCGATAAATTCCTGCTTATACTGTTCCATACTCCCTAAAACCT